>JACCEA010558813.1_pt1 | contig 18437 bp, 24 predicted proteins | sample 7449851 | NCBI WGS metagenome assembly JACCEA01 (sample SAMN15323453, study PRJNA562643) | freshwater metagenome | isolation source: river surface water | place: USA:Blue River Watershed | collected 2017-08-18
ACCGAACGTATTATTCCTACATATGATACAAATATTATAGTTTATATAAATGAAATTGCAGATAATTTAAAACTATTAAAAAACCACAAAATAATATCTGATAACGTATTTATGCAAGATGATATTCGTTATCAATTTCCTAATATGTATTTTGCGTTTACAAACACAATTTGGCAATGGAATGAAATAATTGGAATACGTTGGTATTATGAATATAAACAAATATTTGAAAAATTAAATTTTGATTATGATTTAATGTATTCCGTTAGAAACCATAAGAAATATAGATGTGATATTTTAAAAGGATTATCAAACTTAAATAATGAACGATTATTATTACAAAGAACTGATTCAGCACGTGTTAGTAAATTTTATAAAACATATGAATCGGAATTATCCGATGTACCCAATATAGTTTTAAATTCAATATATGGTAATAGTGATTTTGAAAACATAACATTAATTCAATATCAAAACGGATTAACTTGGGATTTGTGGTTTAGAATGTTGTGTAAAGCTAAAGTTCAAGTATTAGATGAAAGTTGGGCATATTCTAAAGAAGATTTTAGAAATCAATATTTTTCTGAAAAAACTTTAGGATTAGTTTTAGCAAATATACCATTTATATCAACCCATTCGTATCCAATTGAAATGTTACAAAAAGTATTAAATGTATCACCACACCCACTCTATGAAGAGTTTAAAGTTTGTAATGGTGATTCTGAAATGTTTGTGAAGTTTGTAGATAAATTTTTAAATAACTTTGAACTATATTATGAAATAATAAAAAAATGGACAAATGAGTGTCATCTAGCTATGATTAATAAAATTGAATCGGAAAATTCAATGTTAGATATGATAATTGATGATTTTAATTTAGAAAATAAAATAGTAAATAATAATAAGAAATTTCTATAATGAAGTGGTTTAAATTAAATAAAGAAGATTTTATAGAAGAGAAGGAATTAAAATATATTCTCATTGATGCAACATCGTTACCAATCAATAAGGAATCAATTGAATTAGCTATAAATTATTTTAATCAACAATATAGTTGGGATGGAATGTTTACAATATCGGATGTAGAAGAAAGAATAAAAAATGAACACAAACTATTTCTTTTGTTTTACGGAGAAGATATAATTGGTTATATTTTTTATAAAAAAGTAGATGATTCATCTTGTCTAGCATATAACTTATATGTTACAAAAATAGTACAAAGACCAAATTATGCAGCTGAATGGTTTTATAATAAAACATCTGGTTATATGTTAAACCTATATAATACTATATTATGCGAAGCGGAAGAATGGAATGATAGAGTTCATTATATTTTTTTAAAGTCTGGATTTAAAGAAAGTTAAAACAAAATAGGTCACCATTTCTGATGACCTATATAAAAGTGAGAGATTAAAAAATTATTTTACCTTTACTGAAATTTTCTTTTGTTTTGCTTCTTCTTTTTTTGGAATAGTGATTAATAAAATACCATTCTCAACCTCAGCAGATGTTTGTGTAATATCGTAATTAGATGAAATACGAATTGTATGTTCTAATGACGATACTAAATTTTTAATAACTGAATTTTCATCTACTTTAATTTCTGCTTTAATTTTTAATAAATTACCCTCAACATCGATTGAAATATTTTCCTTTGAATGTCCAACTACATCAAATGCTATCTCGTATGAATCATCATTTTGTTTAGTGTATCCTAATGCTGTATCTCGTAATGTTGTTGATGTTTTCCAAGTAGGTAAATCTTTTTCAAATAAATCTAATAAGTGTCCTAAATTTGCTGTGTACATAATCTTTTCTTTTTTTAGTTAAACAATACATCATATATTACAAATCCCATACCATCAGATATTATATGACATATTGTCAGTATTTTAAAAACTTAATTGACAACTTGTCAGTTAGAATGGTTTACTATCTTCCCATTGTTTATTCTCTTGTCTACAACTCATATGGTCAGCCCAATGTAGAATGTACGGAAGGTCGGTTTTTAACCTCATTTCGGGGCGGAAACTAATAAAGTAAGGTTTAGTACCTTCGTTGTATAATCCGTCTGCTAACATAATCCCAATCATCTCCTTTTCGGAATAGGTAATACCATACTGATTAAGCAACCACAATGCTCGATGGGTTACATCCATATAATGATTTTCACCATTAATCTTAAACATAGAACCCTGATTCTTTTTATGCCAATCAGATTCTTCTTCTACATAATGTGGGTTTCCTTTCGTTCCCAATTTACCTAAATCGTGATGGAATGCTGCAAAGAATAATTCTTCATCGGTAAAATCAACTTTGATTCCACCTTCCTCATATAATTTTTTCATCTTATATGCATTACGTGCAACGTTCATAACGTGGTCTAAGTATCCACCCACATATGCGGAATGATAATGTTCTTTACCACTTGCCGGAGCAAGAACTAATTCAGTTCCCAATTCCTCTTGTGAATACATGAACTTTAATTTCTCTAAACGTTCACCACTAAATACTTTACTTAATGCCTCAATGAATTTATCATAATTCTTTTGTAGGTCTTCTGCTGAATAATTTTTCATAATTTATATTTTAATTTTCTATTTCTTGTGATGTTAATGCTCGATAAAGGATTTCTAATTGTTCTTCACTTTCACAAAATCCTAATCCTAAAAAATCTTCAATTTCGATAACATAACTACCTTCTGGTAATCCGATATCTTTCCACTCATCATTCATAGATGATATTAGAATTGGAGCATCTTCTGATGGATTATCTTTTGGTAATGGTAATATCCAATAATGACCTCCCGGTCCTTCGGATTCATCTTCATTTATCTTTTCCCAACCTTGTCTTTCGAATGTTTCTTCGGTAATTAGGGTTTCTGGAAATGTAACTGGTGTCATTTTTCTTTTACTCACTCTAATACTATGTTTAATTGTTTACTTACGTTATGTTCCAATACTTTACACGTTACTCGCATTGTATCACCTTTCATTTTGTATATTGGAGCAATGACCGTATTTATTTCCCCGTTTGTGCCGGCATATGAAGAGGAATTTATAGTTGGTACTAACTCATCCTTCCAAGTAGTAATTGGTGGTAAATTAACGTAATTACGTTCACCTGTAAGAGGATTAATATATAGTTTAGTTACGTTGGTAATTGTATCTCCTTTTCGTAACCACCAAAATAAATTATTCTCCCATTGTACCTTTATAGGTTCATCTGAATTTTTTACAAATCCCGTAATCCTATGAATTGTTTGAGTTGATGTGCTAACTAATTGTAGATGGTAATATCCGTTTTTATCTATTGGTAATCTACCATCCAATTCTAAACTTATTGTTGGTTTGATAGATGGTTTTGATAATTGTGTAGTTTGTTGATTTGGTCCCCATTGAGGTTCGTAAATTTCATCTTTACTACATGCCGTAAATAGTAAACAACTAAATATTAACCATTTGATTCTCATAACAATTTGTTTAAGATTGCTTCCCAATTTGGATACTCATTCCAAGTTTCAGTTTCATATGCCCAACCGAATCGTAACAACTCACCTTTGAATTCTCCGGCTCCGTTTTTGATTCTATCATCGATTAAATAATCACCACCTAATAAATCTTTTCGGTGAGTAACAACCATTTTTTTGTGGAAAAGATTTCCGAAGTGTTCTTCAATCCAATAACGTTTATCAGTAGAAGCATCAGGATTACCCCACGGTGCTGCGGTAGCTATAAACATTTCGTACTTACCACTTTCTGCCAATTTCTTAACTGCCTCAATTGCCCCTTCATATGGAGGAGGATTTCGGAAAATACCAGGAATATGGTCAGGACATTTTTTGTATTTATCAATTAAATGTGGATGACGTTCGAACCACTTATCAAACTCGGCTTTTAAATCAACTAACACGCCGTCCATGTCAATGTAAAGAATCTTTTTGTTTTTGTTCATTTTTTTATCTTTTATTATCTCTCAATCTTATACAGCTAATATACGAAGTATTTCTGATATATCCAAACATTTTCTCATCTATTTAGAAACTTTTTTTATTATAATATGTAACTGATTGATTATCAATTAGAATTTAATTCGGTAAAATTTACCATTTTGGTTGAGTTTAAATGAGTTAAAATCTGGTTCTACCCAACTACCATTTTCTTTCTTATGATTCTTACCTTCTATTAAAAGTTCGGCAATTCCATCCCCATCGTAATCGGCCAGTTTAATCCAATCTATGGCATAGTGATTTAATACTTTATATGATTCGTTTTCAAATACTACCTTAGTTTTATTTTCGAATTGGTTTCCACCTTTGTTTTCAAAATATTGAATATAGTATTCACCGGTATAATCAAAGTTACTATTTGAAAATATATCAATATCTCCATCTTTATCAAAATCATAAAAGGCAAAATCTAATGTAATATTAGAATTCGGTTCGATAGTTTCCAAATATTGTTTTTCACCAAAGTATGGGTATCCACCTTTACCAAAATTTACTACGATAGATTTTCCATATAAGTTTCCCGGTTGGTCATATTGATTATTATGAAATCCTCTAACTAAATCCAAATACCCATCTTTATTCAAATCGATTAAATCCATACAGGTAGAGCCAAAATAATCACCCATTTGAACTGGTCCTTTTTCTAAAAGATTTAATGGCCAATTAGTTTTTGTAAATGTAAAATCACCATTACCCATTAAAAAATATGTAGGGCCGGAAATTATAATATCAGTTTTACCATCTCTATTTACATCACCGGTAGTTATACCATGATAAAAATCTTTACTATTATCTGAATATTTTACTAATTCAAATCCATCTTTATCTCCTTTTAAAAAATACAATCCTCGTTGTGTAGTATCGGTATCATCTGCTAAAGCTAATACAAAATCTACATATTTATCATTATTGATATCAGTAGTTACAATTCTGCGTGTTCCTCTAAGTTGTATTGGTTTACCTTTGGTGTAATCATCTTTGATATAATTGTTACCTGATTTAATCCAAAATTCAAATATTCCACTATTTTCATTTTTCAATAACATATCCATTTGAGAATCATCATTGAAATCAAAATAGGTAATACCAACCGCAACTTCTTTTGTAGGAGTATTTGTTAAATGAGAGCTATACCAACCAATATTGTTTTCTTGATTAACTACACTTTCAGTTGAAATTTTTGAATTGGGTTTTAACTTATCAGTATTTACTACCGGTGGGATTGGTTGTGGGGTTGGTACATCTTCCTTAGAACAACTAGCAAGTAGTAGTAAAATAGGTAAGAAGAGCCAATTGTTTTTCTTTTTCAAATTGTTTAACATTTATTTTAAGGTTTAATTTTTGAGCAATATCCCATCCTTTATTCCATGCATCCAATTCATTTAAGAATTGACCCATCATAAATTCTTTTGGGTGTTCATCGTTATCAATATTTTTATAGGCATTACATCCTACATTATTCACCGGTTGCAGTGCGTGGCCACATTCATGCAATAGAGCAAATAATCCATTCTCATTCAAATCGTAATTATGATGAATGAAAATTTGTCTATTAAAATGCCCCATAAAACAAGTAGAGTTAGAAAGTGAAACTTCAATACCTTTTAACTTATTGATGTAATCAACTACTTTCTGAAATTGGATTGGAAACTTGCGATGTTTGAATTTATATTTACCCATAGTGTGTTCTTATTACAAAGCTAACATACGAAATATTTTTAATATTTCCTAATGTTTTCTAATATTTTTTTATCAAATTTTATTCCGTGTCTTTCTTCAAATTTTTCAATTACCAAATCAGCAGATTTAGAATATCCACTCTTAGTCAATAAATCCCATGCAATCATATCTGCGTGAATTTCATCGGTTGGATTTTTACTTTCACTATGATTTAACATAATATGAGCAACTTCATGTGCCTCAATAAATTTTTCAACTGATTTACCCAATCGTTGTTCACCATCAATCATAACTAAACTTAGACCAGGGATAATAAACCCAAATCCATATTCACTAAATAATGGTTTCATAATTTCATAACGAAAATCTTCTTTACCCATTATTACTACCTGTAAATTTGAATCGAATTCACTTTTGAATTGTCTTGTTTTCATATAAATAATTTATAGTCTTTTTCTCGTTCGTAGGCAATCGTTTCGTATGGGTGATTATGATAATCATATCCCATTTTATAATATCGAGTCATCCAACTCGGCGATTGTAAATAATGTTGATATTCGTGAATTATAGTTTTGACTAAATCTTCGATGGATTTAATATTTTTCCAATACACAATAAGTTCATTATGCATAGAACAATATTCACCAATTAAATCGGGGTCTTCCGAATCTGAATATGGTGAATCCTCAATAACCAACCACGGGGAATCAGTTTGAAACTTAGATTCCCCGTAATGAGTTGATATTAAATCAAAGTATTTATTAACAAGTTGGGTAATTTCTCTCTTAGTCATATATGCTAATATACGAACAAAGATTGGATTTTCCAAATATTTTTAGTAGTTTTTCACTACTAATTGATTATCAATCACTTATGATTTTTTACCATTAGTGATAGTTTCGTTGAATTCAGTATATGCATCTAAAAGGGCATCTACTACTGGATGTCTATGGTTTGTAAGTAAAGTTTGAGAATCCATATCCTTAATCTTTCTTGCGGCTGATAATAGGAATTTGAACCCGCTATCTTCTCTATACTTTAAATCTACTTGTTGGGTATCACCACAAATTACCATTTTACTTCTTAATCCCAAACGAGATGTAATCATTTCCATTTGGTTATTCGTACAGTTTTGAGCCTCATCCACAATAATAAATGAATCTAAAAAAGTTCTACCTCTCATAAATGCTAGGGGTACAATTTCTACTTGTCCACTTTCTAAAATCTTATCAATTTTTTCTTTATTATAAAGTTGATAAAAGTTAGAATAGATTGGTTGCATCCACGGCTCCATTTTCTCTCTAAGGTCACCGGGTAAAAACCCAATTTCCTCTTTACTAACTGTCGGTCTTGTGATGATTATTTTATTGACGGTTTTCTTAAACAACATATCTAATGCAACTTGACAAGCTAAAAGAGTTTTACCACTTCCGGCTTTTCCACTTAGAATTGTTATGGCGTTGTTTAGAATTTTATCTTTAGCTTCTTTTTGTTCTTCGTTGAGCTGGAGTTGGAACTTAATAGGGGCCTTTGGTCTATTAGTTTTATCTTCTTTAATATGTTCTGTCAATTGTTTGTGTTTTGCGGATTGATTTTCTGCCATAAAATTTGGAACTTATTTAAATTAACTTTTTGGTTTCTCGCTTCTTTCGTTGAGGTTTTTTCTTTTCTAAGATATCAGTTTTGTATCCTACTATTTTAGCACACATCTCATATTCTTCTTTTTGTTTAAACCATTCTAAACAATTATCTAAAGCTTCTATGTAATCTTGTTTAGGAACTAATGATATCGCACTAGCATTTGGATGAACTAATATTGCAACTTCATCCCATCCTTTTAATCCTGCGTTATGAATATTTTGTGAAACCTGAGTCATTACATCATATCCACGCGTTTCTAAAAAACGTTCAACACGTTTATCATTACTTGGTTGTAAATAACGTTTCCAATCAATTGTTGTAAATGCTCTACTTTTCATATGAGTTGGTTTATTATATAAGTAAATACCTGAAATAATATTTTACTTAACGATATTCGTTATTTCTAAATCTAATAATATCTTGGCCGTTTGTTACATCAACTGGATAGAAATCGTTATAACGGGTATTATAGTATATTGGTCTTTCTGGTGGGCCAGTTCGAGGAGTAGGTTCAATTACAGGTAATGGAGCGGGTTCTGCTATTACAGGTAAACTTCCTGGTGATGGTGTTGGTTTTTCAATTTCATCTGATACCAATGAATCACTTACTAATTCTTCAGCAAAAACTTTATCGTTCAATGTTCGTTTTAATAATGTATCCCACTCAAATCCAAACGTACCAGTTGGATTGTGTTTACTAATCCAACTACCAATACCATCAATTGGATATTTACTATCATTGATTCTTTCTCCAAATGTTGTATTTCTAAATTGGTCAGTAAATACTGTTAACCATTGTATATGTAATAACATATCTTCAATAGTTGAAATTGTTTTAGTAACTTCTACTTCTGCATATTTTTCACCAATTACTAATTTATTTCGTTTGTGGTGATTTTTTAATTCGGTAAAGTTTAATGGAATAATTGCAACACTATATCTATTAAAATAGGGGTTATTTTCTTTTGCTGCTTCTTCTAATAATTTTTTAAATGGAGCAGAAGTCCATTCTTCTATTGTACCAGTTTCTTCATCTTGAAATTGAACTATGAATGCGAAATCAACATATGGATATTCTTGAGGATTAAGTGTCTGTAATGTTTCTAATGAAAAATTATCATAGTTTATATATACATTTTTTTTATCCAATCCATATCTGGTGATAAATGCTCCATTATTTTCATAATAGGCAGACACATCGGTATTATTAACCGCGGGGTATGTGTTTCGTAAATTTTGTAAACGTGTATAATCCATACCTATAAATATGGAGTAAACAAATTATGTGGTTGGTATTTCTGATTCAATATCTTCGATAGTTCTACAAAAGAGATATGTGTTAGTGTGATTACTTTTAAATGCAACATCACATTCTAACCATTCTTTAATACCATTAACATCTTTAACAACTTCAAATGAATACTCTGCAATCACCTGATACAATTTATCGTTTATACGTTGTATTGGATAATTAAAACTACTATACCTCATCGTTTCTACTATACTCCTTAATTGCACCTAAGATAAGTACACCAACCATTATACCACCAAATACTTCTAATATAGAACTATGGTTATAGGGATTTTTATAACTGTCATAGACATAAACACAAAGTGTAATTACTACGATAGGTAATACTCCTTTCATGTATTCATTTAAGTGATTCATAAATAATTAATTAAATTGGTGGACCAGATAGGAATCGAACCTATTACCTACTGATTATGAGTCAGTTGCTCTAACCGAATGAGCTACAAGTCCAAAATAAGGTGCCGGTGGTGGGATTGGATACCCACACGATGTCCATTTCGGATACACCACCTTTCTAGTATTACGGGACGTCTAATAGTTCTTATTCGAAATCAAACTATTCTTTCCGCCACACCGGCATATGTACCTGAAGAGGGACTTGAACCCACACGCCCATTACTGGACAACAGATTTTAAGTCTGTCTTGTCTACCATTCCAACATTCAGGCATTCTTTATTTTACTTTGTAAACTTTCACTTTTGAAAGTTTTGTTTGTTTATCTTTGGGATTTATTAAAATATCGATACGTTTTTTATATCTCTTATTCATTACATCCCTTACCACATATTCACCATTGTACTTACCAGCGTTCCTCAATCGAACTCTCTGGCCAAACTTTAACTTACGTTTTAAATCTCTACTTACTGCAATGATTCTATGTTTCTTAGGATTGCGTTTACTAATTTTAAATCCACTTGCTGTAATATTTGGTGTAGAATCAGTTTCTTCTGCAATTGCTTTGTAAGTTGTGACAGTTACTATTCCTATTTCTTCTAAACTACTTTCTTCTATTTCTACATTTGTGGTTGTTACTTTTAATGGTAATAACAACATAATAAAACTTATAAAAAGATTTTGCATAATTTTTGGTTTTGGTTTATTTTAAGGTTTAAAGTTTTAACGTGATTCGGATAGGATTCGAACCTATGACCTACTGCTTAGAAGGCAGTTGCTCTATCCAACTGAGCTACCGAACCATTGCGGAATGTACGGGACTCGAACCCGTGACCTTCGCCGTGACAGGGCGACATTGTAACCATCTCTACTAACATCCCATTGAGCCTCCAGTCGGACTCGAACCAACGACCTGCTGATTACAAATCAGCTGCTCTACCAACTGAGCTATGGAGGCAATCGTACTCCCAACGGGATTCGAACCCGTGACTCATCCGTGAAAGGGACGTGACTTAACCGCTTGTCGATGGGAGCAGTTTATATTATATATTACATCAAAGAACATTACAAAGATACGAAAACTTTTTCATATTTCCTAATATTTTGTTGAACATTTTCGGCTGTGTTTATTTACACCATCTAATACTTCCTACTTCTGAATCAACATTACAAATATACGAAACTTTTCTCATATATCCAAATAACTCTTTATTTATTTTTTACCAAATGGTCTGCACAATATGTTGCGATAGGACCTAATGATTTATATCTTACATTATATCCCATACCTTCAACCATACCAACTGCTTGTCTGAATACTTCGTTAGATTTGAAACGTGGGTCTGGATTTAAATCCACATCAATCCACTTTGGTTTTTTAACACCATTCTCTTTTAAGTATTCAGCAGTTTCAATTGCAAACCAAACTTCTTGTAATAATCTAATTGAACGTACTCTTTCTCTTTCGGTATTCCATCTTCTATATAAAACATGTCCTCCTTTACCTTGTCTATATAATACAGCTACAATTGCATATATAGTTTTAGTACCAGAGTTTTGTGAATCACAACCAATTAAGATTTCAGCATCACTATACGTTTCCATATATTCTTTGATATACGTTACTAATTGAATTTCTTCTCCAGATTGTAATTTTTTAAAAACCATTTTATTTTCCTTTTTTAATAAGTAGTGCCCATAGAAAGATTCGAACTTTCAATTGTACGGGTTCTAAGGCCGTTGCGTATACCAATTCCGCCATACGGGCAAATGTGGTAGAGAGTAAGAGGCTCGAACTCTTGCGACTTTAACATCCTACCTGTTTAGCAAACAGGCCTCTTCACCAACTTGAGTAACTCTCTATTGGGGTGATTAATGGGATTCGAACCCATGCTATCAGTACCACAAACTGACGTGCTAACCGCTAACACTATAAACACCATATGTTGCGTGTATGAGGTTTGAACTCATTTGGTCATCCTTATGAGAGATAACTCTTTTCCACTAAGCCACGCAATATGAGGTCAATGTTGGAATCGAACCAACTCCGTAAGTTTTGCAGACCCACCGGCCTCCACGACCAAACTGACCAATTGTTGTTCACTTTTATTAGTTGTTCACTATCGGTGAACACTTCAAATTTGTGAACATTGTAGTTCCATTAGGATTCGAACCCAAACTTTTTCATCCGTAGTGAAAGGTGCTATCCGTTACACCATAGAACCTAATTGCACCCCCTAAAGGATTCGAACCTTTATCTGCGGTTTTGGAGACCGATATGCTACCATTGCACCAAAGAGATGTATGTTGGTAGTGCGGGATTCGAACCTGCCACCTTCTCGGTATCAGCGAGATGCTCTAACCAAATGAGCTAACTACCAGTATTGTAGGGTAAGCAGGATTCGAACCTGCGTGCTCTTCGTCCCAAACGAAGCGAGATAGACCGGACTCCTCTATTACCCTATATTGTGAACCCGAATGGACTCGAACCATTGACTCCCTCATTAAAAGTGAGGTGCTCTAACCAACTGAGCTACGGATTCAATTGTGGGACCTAATGGAATCGAACCATTTCCTTTGGATTTTCAGTCCAACGTACGCACCAGCTATACGAAAGTCCCAATTGGTGAGAGTAGACGGACTCGAACCGCCGAACTCCGAAGAGAGGAGATTTACAGTCTCCAGCAATTGCCACTATGCGATACTCCCAATTGTTGTAGGAGATATAGGATTCGAACCTATGACCCTTTGGATGTAAACCAAATGCTCTAACCAACTGAGCTAATCTCCTAAATTGTTACTCGAGTAGGATTCGAACCTACACTGCATCAGTCAAAGTGATGTATGCTAACCATTACACTATCGAGCAATAATCTCAAGCATTCTACTCCCCGCAATCGGAATTGTATCTTACTTAGCCCATCGTTGGCGGTGTGGGTACTTGAGTTGAGCGAATAGTAGGAATCGAACCTACATCTCCTACTTGGAAGGAAGGAGTAATAACCATTATACGATATTCGCATATCAAAGAACTAATTGAGGGTAGGGAGAATTTCGAAATCTCGACCTGATGATTAACAGTCATCTGCTCTGCCTCTGAGCTACCAACCCGTAAATAAAAAAACCCTTAACTTTTTTATCAGTTAAGGGTTCTTCAAATATTTTCTATTTAAATCTTACATCATTACCATCCAGATGCTTCCCTTAACGTTGTACTAATATAATCCACTTTGCCCAAATTGAACACTGCCGGAGTTGCTATCGTACTAAACATACGATTCCCTTGCCACTCACATCTTTGTGTAGGCAGTTGGTTGTTCATATGTAGTGCTAAGTTTTTCATCTTGTATAAATATCTAAAAATTATTTTTTAATAACGTTTGTTTGTTTTTTTATTGTTAGCTAAATAAAAAAACTAATCCATCTTCAAAATACGCCTACAAGTCATGCTCTGGTTAATATCAGCCTCGAAGGATTAGTTCGTTTAAAAAAGGAAAGATTTTGTAGGGTGGTTCTTTCCAAAGGACTAGCTACATCCGTTGTTTACCATCAACACTAATTCGTATTGGTTGAGATTCTTTAAGGTGAAAATCCCCTACGGAAAACCATATCTTTATACTATTTGTCTTTTTTATTTAAGTGGATGTCAGTTGCTAGAAAGATACATCTAACCTATCTGCTGTAACCACTACGAAGCTTTTACTATTGGAATCGAACCAATATACAACCATTGTAAAAATATAAGGATGAGAATACTCCATATTGTGAACCAGCTTTATAAGGGTTATTGGTTGCCTTAATTTCCACTTCCTTTTGAGAAGTACCAATTCAATGTGGGTAAGTAATGCCTACCACTCATAAAGTTACAAACTACTCTCTTTTTACTCTACCTCTTCGAATCCGCCGACCCGATTAACATCTCGCAATGCTAGAAGCTTTTCGAAAGAATCACATTTCCCTTGAGAGGATTTGTGGCAGGGAACAACTCCCTACTATGTACACACCTTTCGTCTGCAACTGGTAACCACTTTCTCTTATTTGTATTTATAGTTTGCACCATATTGCAAATTGAGTTTTGGTTGTAGAAGAATTCAAGTAGTGGATTACCACTAGCTCCGTTCCATTTTGAAGAACAGAATACTATACTACTCGATGTGTTATCTCTAACACCATACTTTAAGATTACTTCACTACCCACTCTTTGGTGAGATGTAGGTAAGGATAATAACGACACCACTCGTACTTCATCATACCTTTCGGTTTTAAGCAACCTCTAATATTGAATCACGCAATGATAAGAAGAGATTAAGTTCTTACTTCTTGCATTAACTCTATGGATTATTCTTATTGTTCTTCCGAACTCAACTGAACTTCTACTATAGCCCAGTCATCAAACCATTTCACTACGGAGTTACCCTCACTACTAAGGTCTAATGATATTCCACTTGCATACTCAAGCTCCATCCGAAGATGAAACCGCGAACACAACACCCATTGTATTCACTTTATCCTTGTTTCCAAGTTTATTTAACCACCATATGCGGCGGGTATGTACTATGTACCACGAGGATACTATGTACAATATTTTCAATAATTTTAAAGAACGTTTTTTTGTTGTCTGGATAGTGGGGTGATATTTCTATCTCTCGGGCCCTCTTAACGCTGGACTTCTCCACACCAACATACTTACTCCAGATTCAACTTTGTAAAGATACGAAAACTTTTTTAATTTTCCAAATCTTTTTCATTATTTTTTTTGTTTACAATAAAGAAGATAATAAATACTATCCCAATTACTGCATTGTAAGGATTGAAACATAATAGGTTACTTATACCTAAAACTAAAAATCCATACTTGTCGAACCAGTTCCAAAACTTTGCCATATACTATTTGTTTAAATTGTTTAAAAATTAGTTGTGTTGTTTGGTTGGTTTCTTTTACTTTGTAAAGATACGAAAACTTTTTCATATTTCCAAATCTTTTTTAAAGTTTTTTTTGTTGCGGGTGATGGATTCGAACCAACGACCTAAAGGTTATGAGCCTTCCGAGCTACCACTGCTCTAACCCGCGATATAATATTTTTAAGAACTTTTTTTGAATCAAAGGTATCCGGCTTTATTCCTTACGGGGTCACATAGTCGGTTTTATTACTATTGGCTTCAACCTTTATTTCAATAACAATACAAAGATACGAAATGTTTTTGATATATCCAAATCTTTTGTAAAGTTTTTTTCGTATGTATAAATATATAAAAATATACAAAACGTAAATTGTGGAGATGGAGGGAGTCGAACCCTCGTCCAAATACGGATTTAATAAACCTCATTCACAAGCTTATTCAGTTTTTCTTAACTGAAAAAATATAGAGTTTCTATTTTGCCATCGCTACTCTCAATTGTGGAAGATTCACTTTAATAGGTAGAATCTCAAACTAGACCTTATTTCTTTTTGGGTAGAAATCACACCTGAGTTTCACATTCTTTTTTACCCCACGATGTGTGCGAGGAAGATTATGCTGCTACAGCGTAATCAGCACCAACGAATGCCATAGCATCTTCGAAGGTGAATGAAGATAATTCTTCTGCGTTTATTGTTCGATAGGTATTTAAGGATTTCCATCTAATCCTGCTTGCAACTTACCAACTCATCGTACCTGTCAAATCCAGGCATCCCCATATATTAAAGAACGTTTAATTAAATCCTGAACCTTTGGATTTCTTAAATCTATATACAACATTATTGTTGCTCTATATTCGTTTGAATAGTTATACACATTATGATAATGATAAGAATTAAAATAATATGCTTTACCTACTTCTAATTTATTTCTACTAATTTTCTTAAACCAATTAGGTCTATGAAATCGTTTCCACCATTTGAATTCGGATGAATCAACAACACAATATTCAAATTTTTCTGGCATTACAATTGGAATCTGAATTGTTAGCTCCCACTCTTCTTGTCCATGCTCTAATACATGTGAATGCCAAACTAATGAATTCTTAGGTGATATTCTCATTACTCTACATCGAGTATTTACTTCACCACCACTTACTAATTCAGTAAGTTCATACATATATGGAACTATCGATTTTAATTCAGTTTCTTTAAACTGATATTGGTCTGTCCCATCTTCGTACATATCTTTGTACAAAGTACCATCAGAACTAACCAATGATATACCACTCCATGCTTTACGATACTTTCTTCGTACTTGCCAGAAGTTTGTATTATAAGATTCGAATGAATAAATATCATTTATCTTATTATACTCAGCAATCAACTTAGATGAATCTATTTCAATATCTAATTCCAAAAAAGGAATATTTCTAAGTTTGTTGATTAACTCTTCCATATTTTTAATGCTGTAGTGGGAGGATTCGAACCATCCACGAGGCGATTCAATTGATAACACATTCCTGCAGGATGGTGGTCTACCCCATATTACCAATCTATTTCGTTACCCTCACCCCCGAGACAGGAGGGCTTGTCTGCCAGATTTGCACACGTACAAATCATTTTCCAACACACTACAATTTATTTTTGCGGAAGGAGTAGGATTCGAACCCACGGTACCTTGCAGTACACTTGATTTCAAGTCAAGCGCGATAGACCAACTCTGCCATCCTTCCAATATAATATATATCTATATATTATTTTTTTCTACTCTACGTTTAGCTTCTTCTGCTTCTCCAATCATTCGTATCCACGTTATAGATACATCAATAGGAGCAAGAATCCAAGCCATGACCATTACCATTATTGAATCCAACTCTGGTGATGTTCCGTAATCTACACCTCTATTTTTGTATTTTTTGCTTAATTGATAGAAACAATAAACAATACATATAACATAGTAGGTAATAAACCAATTCATATTTTACTTTTTTATTTTTTAATAATTTGAGTTTATGGGTTCAAATCAGAATTAATAAGATAACCAGGTGTCAAAGAAGTTTGAATTCATTGAAAGTGGGCGACCGTTGACTCTAAAAGGGTTGAATTTTGTTTATCGTTCTATATCTTAATCGTTCATCCGCTATGTGCCTCATAGTAGGATTGTAAGATTATATTAAGAAAACTTTCATCTCCCCCATTCCCTCAATATTTTTAGATATTGGTATTCGAATTATGAATATCCAATTCATTTTGAATTTTCTCGACCTCTGCTTCGTATTCTTTAACGATAGTATCTCTTTCGATGACCGTCATTTCTACTTCCTTTACTGAAACAACACTTCCGTATCGGGAATCTTGTTTACCTTCGGATACATCCATCTTTTTCAACTCTTTGATGATTCCTTTGATTTCAGCCATTTGAAAGATTTTCTCATACACTGGAGCATTTGCTCTATGTAATTTTGCTTTCAATTGAACTAACTCATCAGTTAATGTTGCAATCTCTTCTATTTTTTTCTTTACACTATATCTACGAGGATTTCCCTCTTCGATAGAGTTTTGGGTTTGAATGATTCTATAACATTCTTTGATTTCCCCAACCAATTTGTTCTTTTGTTTTAATGCTTGTTTTACGTTCATCGTTTATGATTTTATTTTTGTTTTACAAAGATACGAATAATTTTTCAATTATCCAAATTAAAATGTAGAATTTCTCACATCTTGTAAAAAAAGTTTTAATCTTTCCATTTTTTCAATGACGGTAGCTGTTCCATTTAATCGGTTTAGTTCACCAATTAAATCATCAATAGATGTTGATGCAATGTTAAACGCATCATCTTTAGAGTTCAAATAGTTATCTGAAATTCTATATTTCGCACAAATTTCTTGTAAGTTCATAATTTATATTAATTTTTGTTTTTTGTTTTCTATATTAGATTCATCCTCTGGTATTAAATGCCAGAAATTGTGTATTACATATTTTTTTGTACCAATCTTTTTTAATTGGTCTAATAGAACATTATGTAATGGATGGTCTACTTCTTGCACCGAACGTTCTTTCATCCATTCTTTTGTTTGGTGATTCCAATCTTGTATTGCTCTAAATGTAATAGTATATTGAGTTTTATTGTAATCATATATACTTTCAATTAATTTCACAAATGCATTTATCTCGTGTACATTATGGTCTTGTACTACAAATGAAAAATTTCTATTATTAAATTTTAAAGTAGAATGATATTTTAAATTTTTAATTAACGTATCCCAATGGCCATTTAATCTTACTTTATTTTCATACGTCTCACGTGTTGCTGCATCAATTGATATTTCATATTCACGTACATATGGATGAATTGGTTTAACCGATTCCCACATTTCCTTTGTCCACATATTTCCATTAGAAACTATATAAATTTGTTTCAACTTTGGATATTTTTTATAATCAAAAGTTTGCATAAATGTTCTAAATGCATTAGAATAAAATGGGTCACCACTTCCTGTCATATGAATCATTTCGACATCAGCACTAAATTGAGTATTAATATCATTTATCATATCATCTACTAATTTATCTTTTCTATTTGGTATTACATCTAATCTACAAGATGGACATCTTAAATTACATGCATAATCAAAATTAAAATAAATTAATTTTGGAAATAATTTCCATTCAGAATCAGTTTCGGATAAATTATATTTTTTGAAAAATTCAGCTCTTTTATAAAAATACCCAAAATAAACTGAACCTCCATTATCAAATTCATTTAGTAAAACTTTTTCACTAGTATTAACCAATTTAGATAAATACGGACATTTAGTTTTAGAACAATATTTGTATGAACCATCTAAAATTGATTCACGTACTTTTTGATTTATATCATTAAACCAAACGGATTGTAAATCAGTTCGTTCACCTATATCTAAACGTGACCAATCTTCGAATGGTATATCCATCCAATCTGGACAACAACTCCAAGTCGAATTATGGAATACCATAAAATCCTCAAAAGGGGCTCTACAAATGTATTTCTTTAAATCAACCTTATTATCCATATATCTATATATATTAACTTATTTTATTTTGAATAATTAGTTAGTTCATCTTCATACCAACTATTATACATTTCTCTAATCTCCAATGGAACTCCTTTACCGAATGAATCACTTTCCCAACCATATTGTAAGTATGCTTGAATCTCATCATCTATAACTGATTCGGTGTAACCCATTTTTAATAAATTATGTTTGAATATATTGTAATGAGTTTCGGGTATTAAAGCAGTTACTGCATCTACAATTGATTTATATTCAGAATCGGTGTAATACAATCCATGACAAACTTCATGTTGGAATGTATCACCTTCGGTACTTTCTGCACCAATAATATACCCATCAGCATCATCACCATTTAATTCATAAATCTGATGTACGATTGATTCCATCACATCATCATAATCGGTATATCTATCTCTTAACGTATCGTAACATGCATATGCAAC
>JACCEA010425772.1_pt1 | contig 18436 bp, 22 predicted proteins | sample 7449851 | NCBI WGS metagenome assembly JACCEA01 (sample SAMN15323453, study PRJNA562643) | freshwater metagenome | isolation source: river surface water | place: USA:Blue River Watershed | collected 2017-08-18
AATATGTTTTGAGATAATACCAATATTTGGTATGTTTACAGAAATTGAAAATCATGAGTAAGAACACATCGATTACTTTGGGTAGTTATTTTGATCAGTTTATTCAGAGTGTTTTAAGGGAAGGGAGATATAAAAACGCTAGTGAAGTTGTACGTGCAGGATTAAGGTTGCTTGAGGAAGAAGAACAGAAAATAATTGCTTTGCGTCATGCGATTGATGAAGGCGTAAATAGCGGTCTAGCTGAAGATTTTGATCCAGAAGAGCATTTAAAATCATTAAAAGCAAAGAGAAAGTAAATGGCAAAGTTTAAATTAACAAACAATGCCGTTAAGGATCTATCGGATATTTGGAATTACACCTTTGATGAATGGTCTGAAAGTCAAGCAGACAAATATTACAAGTTAATTCTCAATGCATGCGCAGCAATCGCCAAGAAGCCGCAGCACGGAAAGGTGTACGAAGAAATTTACCCGGAATTGAAGGGTAAAAAAGCCTCGAAGCATATCATTTTCTATCGGATATTGGAAGATACAACAATTGAGATTACGAGAATCCTGCACGAACGAATGGATTTGAAGAATAAATTGAAATAATGACCATACATAACACGCAGTAAGCAATATGGCGTACAAACATTTCCGAGAGAAAGCACCGCATCACCTGCTGTGGGAACGTTATGCCGCATTAACCACTCCCCACCAAAGTAGTATTCATCAAATACTTGCTAAAGAAAAAACAATTACTTACTTTTGACGTTAGTAACGTAAAGCGGAATTAATGATCAAGAGTTTTGGCGAGAAAGAATCCGAGAAAATTTGGAATGGTATTCGGTCGAAAAAATTGCCAAACGAGATTCAAGATGTTGCGCGTCGAAAATTAAGGATGGTCAATAATGCTCAGGATGTTAATGATCTTCGCATTCCTCCCGCGAACAGACTTGAAAAATTAAAAGGTGATCTGCAAGAATACTACAGTATTCGGATTAACAATCAATGGCGCATCATCTTTAAATGGATCAATAATGATGCATACGAAATAAGAATAGTAGATTATCATTCATAAAATAGATATGGAAAAGTTGAAAAATATTCACCCGGGTGAAATCCTACTTGAGGAATTCTTAATTCCAATGGAGATCTCTGCCTATCGTTTGGCAAAAGAAACTTTTCTCCCTCAAACCCGCATTTCCGAAATTATCAAGGGTAATCGAAGAATCACAGCTGATACCGCGATTCGTTTCGCCAAATATTTTGGAACAAGCGCAAAGTTTTGGTTGGGCCTTCAAGATGATTATGATCTGGAAGAAGAACGAAATCAAAAAGAGCAAGAGTTTAATAATATCAAACCCATAGAAGGAAGCGCTGCTTAAGAAACGTCTAGCGCAAGAGACGGAATTATGGGAAACGCAATACGAATCCGATAGCTATCGGGAAGAAAACAAAAGGATTTTGGATCGCAAATAAAACTAATTTTATTTCGAAAGCTTTAGGTACGGCTCCTTTATCAGGCGTGGCAACGTTAATGGTCATTAAGCACAACGATTCTTAATAACACTTCAAAAAAACATGAACATTTCTCCAATTATAGAAGTAGACGATTTATTGAGCATATATAAAGACGCCGATGTGATGATCTTTGATGCCAGTAACGGTAAAAATGCCAAAGCTAACTACGATATAGCCCATTTAGAAGGAGCCATTTTTGTTGACTTGAATACTCAATTGGCAAACATTAAAAACGATTTTTCAGCAGGTGGGCGACATCCATTGCCTCAAATAGAAGAATTTGCCGAAGTTTTAACTGATTTGGGAGTTTCAAAAAACAAGCATATTGTAATTTACGATGACAAAAACGGATCAAATGCCGCTGCAAGATTTTGGTGGATGCTCAAGTCAGTTGGTCACGAAAAAGTTCAAGTATTGAATGGTGGCCTAAATCAGGCTAAGGAAAAAAAAATTCCACTGAGTACAAAGAAAGAAATCATTAAAAGAGCTCCCCAGCAATATCACATTGAAAAATGGATATTACCTACAATCGAAATGAACGAGGTAGAAAATGTATCGCAAAATCCGAATTATTTGGTAGTTGATGTTCGAGACAAAGAACGATATGACGGAAAAATTGAACCGATTGATTTAATTGCAGGACACATTCCCGGGGCAATAAATATACCTTTTACAGAGAATTTAGATCAGAATGGATTATTCCTGAAACCAAACGCATTGAGAAATAAGTATCTAAAGCAATTTGGAAAGATAAAAGCTGATCAGATCATCGTTCATTGTGGTTCGGGGGTAACCGCTTGTCATACTCTATTGGCTTTGAATTATGCAGGCATGGAAATTCCATATTTGTATGTAGGCTCATGGAGTGAATGGAGTAGAAATAATAAAATGATAGAAAAAAAGTAGGTGCTAAAGTTTACAAAGGTAAGCTTCCCTTAACATGCTTTATTTGAAAAAAGTACACGGAAAACAAGCTCTATCATGTTACTCCAATTTTATAAGCAACCTCCAAGTAAAACAATAAATATGTTTAAAGTCCTTGCATTTTTAATTGAAGTGGTCAATTGGATCCGGATTGTCCTTTCCCCTACCTTGATCGGGGGCATTATTGGTGTGTTGATCTATAGCAGCAATGAGAATACAACCGGATTAATTTTTGGAGGCATCTTTTGTCTTGCAGGATTTATAGTCGGGATCATCTGGGCAACAAAAATATGGAAGCGAAAAGGCACCACGCAGTTCATGTCGCGTATTCATGCCAGTCCGGATATTGACGAAGCCACGAAACCGAAAGATTCAGACAAATGATCAGCCTAGAAGATAAAAACACTCGGAAAGGTAGGCTCTGGGCAATTTTCTACGTTTGGCCCGTTTTTATCATTTTTGTCCTAATAAATTTCAATCCTGAAAACGCAGATATATTTAATTGGTTGCTGGTTGTGGCATTGTGTTGTTCAGGATTGGTTTGGACATTTATTTTGATACAGAAAATTAGAAAAATTAGACAAGACAATTCGCATAGGTGATTCAGTTCAAGTCGCAAATCAATTAATAAAAATCATGAAATTCCTTCTCATCTTCCTATTCCCACTTACCCTACTCGCTCAAAACACTGCGGAGATAGATCTGAAAGCTCAATTCATTAAAGATTCGCTGGCTTACGAGACCTTTGAAAAAGAACACGGGAACTACATTCAAACCAAACATGTAAATATGCATTACTTGGAATGGGGAAATCCGAAAAACCCTACGCTTGTTTGGATCCATGGTACTTATTCGAATGGTACAGAAATTATGGAGTTCGTCGATTCCCTAGTAAATGCCGGCTTGCATGTACTTGCCATTGATTACTTCGGACACGGAAAAACAGGAATTCCTCTAGGTGAAGTATCATTGTATGATGTTGCAGACGACATCAAGTACCTACTCGACTCTAAAAAGATCAAATCAAGCTACTTAGCAGGCTGGTCTCGAGGTGGTTCCATAGCCACGGCCTTTTACGACAGTTATCCGAAAATGGTCAAAGGTCTTGTGTTAATCGATGGAGGCGCTGCAAATTGGATCCGAAAACGACAACTGTTGAGCGAGGAACAGATTCAGGCCCATTTCAAAAAAATGGAAGGAAACATCGCAAAAACCTATTATTCCTCTCAATTCGAATTGTACAAAGCAAATTACAGTGCCGAATATCCCCTTTGGAACAGTTTTAATTTCAGCTTTTTTGGCCAAGAAGCGAACGGTTGGACCTTTAATCCGAATTTACAGACATGGCTGCAGGACAATTCGATCGAATTAAAGAAACAGCATTTCTATAAACCGGCGACCGCCAACCTCTTCAATCAGTCTACCTTTTTCATGTTGCCCGAAGTCATTTACCGCGATCTAAAAACCAGCATCCTGATCATCGATCCCTTAAAAGACGATAACGAAGGATTTTTTTCATTCTCCGATGAATATCAAAAGATCAAAGCGATCAATCCAAAGCTGGTCACCATTTCCACGTATCCCAATGCCACACATGCCGTTATTTATGAAGAATCGGTTCGACTGCAGCAGGAAATAATAGCATTCATAAAAGGAACTAAGAAATAGACTACCTTCTATCTTAGATTTAGGCATATTTGATCTCAATGAACACACCAAAACACGATGTTTAAAGTCCTTGCATTTTTAATTGAAGTGGTCAATTGGATCCGGATCGTCCTTTCCCCTACTTTGATCGGCTGCATTATTGGTTTGTTGATTTATAGCAGCAATGAGCATACTACCGGATTAATTATTGGAGGCACTTTTTGTCTGGCAGGTTTTATTGTCGGGATCATCTGGGCGACAAAAGTCTGGAAGCGAAAAGGCACCACGCAGTTCATGTCGCGCATTCATGCCAGTCCGGATATTGACGAAGCCACGAAACCGAAAGATTCAGACAAATGATTTTCAATGACGAAAAACAAATGTCACAAGAAAACTATCTTTGAGTAAGCATTAGCACCATGAAAGCATTGATCATACAAGGAGGAGGATTCCGAACGGCCTTTACGGCGGGCGTATTGGATGCGTTCATTGTGCAGGAACACGATCCGTTTGATCTGTATATCGGTGTTTCGGGCGGAGCAAATGCCCTCTCTTATTTTTTGGGGAAACAGTACAAAGATTGCATTCGCTCGATTCACGTCTTGCTTGAGGACCCAAAGTTCATGAACTACAAACAGTTTTTGGGAACGCGCGTACTTATGAACGTTGACTTCTTTGAAGAGATCGCCCGAGAAATCGTCAAATTGGACTTAGCTGGCATTTTTGAGTACCATTCCAACAAAAAGATCTTCATTGTGGCTACCGATCGCATTACCGGCGAACCGGCATATTTTCAGCCCACAGCCGAAAATTGGGTGCAATGCCTGATCGCTTCGTGTGCCATTCCGTTTGTGACTAAGGCCAAGCACAGTTTGGAAGGACGAGAATGCATGGACGGCGCCTGGAGTGATCCGCTTCCCGTTCAGTGGGCCATTGATCAGGGAGCAACGGAGATCGTTGTTTTGCGCACATCGCACAGCAATGCCAAGGAAAAACAATCCCTTCCCGATTATTTCGGGGAGAAATACTATAAGAACCATCCGGGATTGGCTCGGATCTTTTCGAAAAGTCACTTGCGTTTCAATGCGTCTTTGGATCTGATCTTGAATCCACCTGAAGGAATTCGCATCACCCAACTTCAACCGGTGCAAAAACTGAAAACGGGCGGCTACACGAATTCTAAAGCATCGCTAGACCTGGATTACCGACAGGGCTTGGAAGTAGGCTTGGATTATTTGCGGGGGATGAAGAAAATTCAAAATCAATAAATTCAAATTAAAGCCTTGATTAGCAAGAGACAAGATGAAGCAAAGCGAAAAAGTTTGTCCTCAAGGACACCGATTCTTTAAAAGTTCCAGTTGTCCGGTATGTCCGGTCTGTGAAAAAGAAAAAAACTTAACCGAGCATGTATTCTCATCGCTTTCGGCTCCTGCGCGGCGTGCGCTTGAACAAAATGGCATTTCTTCGCTTGAAATGTTAGCTAATTATTCAGAAAACGAAATTCTAAAACTACATGGTTTAGGTAAAAGCAGTATTCCGAAAATCAAGCTTTTACTTCAGGAACATAATCTGAATCTCAGGACATAAAAAAGGCGCATTTAAGCGCCTCTTCAAATAGTTATATCTCTCGATCAAATCTCAATTTCACGCAACCAGTAGTAGAATTTCTCATTGGATGGCGAAATCGTTTCTAAGCGGAAAGACGGACGCTCATAAGCAGTCATTTTCACTTGTAAGTTCAAGATGATCTCCTCGCGCGACACGATCAATTCCAAATATTCTCCTTCGATCAAACTGGAGATAAAATTCTCCAAAGTAGTCTGGTCTACACGCAAACCGTTGCAAGCAATGACCTCGTCACCAACACTGATTCCGGCATCCTCTGCTGCTCCACCTGCACGGATCGATTTTACAATACACTTGCCATTCTCCTGGGAGAAACTTGCTCCAAAAGAAGCCATCGGTTTACCTGTGTAAGTTGCCTTCACTCCTACTTTGGAATACACGCTGTTGAAATCAGGAATATCCGTTCCATTCACGTATTTCGCAAAGAAATCGTCCATGTTCTGGCCCAAGAATGATTCCAAGGCTTTTTTAAATTCAGCTTCGGTAAATCCTCTATTTTTTTTGATGTAGAATTCTTCGTACAAATAGCGCAGGAAATGATCCAAACACTTTTGCGCATTGAACTTGTCAATGATCATCGCATCTAACAGTGAAGCCAACATAGCACCTCGCGAATAATAAGTCATTCCGGTATTGGAACTATTCTCATTCGGTCGGTAACCTTTGATCCATGCATCGTAGCTGGAATGTGCCACCGGCTGCACACGCGAACCAGGTGTTCCTTCTACGTAGTTGATCGTACTTTGCAATTTGCGCAAATAATCTTCTTTGGAGTAGTAACCGGCACGCACCATCAACAATTCATCGTAATAAGAAGTAAATCCTTCCATCACCCACAACAAAGACGTGTAGTTCTCTTCATCGTAGTTAAATGGACCTAATTCGATCGGGCGAATGCGTTTCACATTCCACAAATGGAAGTATTCGTGAGCTACCAGAGACAGAAAATCGTTGTAATTGCTCGCATATGTCCAGCGGTTCACACTCAATACCGTTGAATTGGCATGTTCCAAACCACCTTGTCCATTGATCACGTTGTGAATGATAAAGGTGTAGTTTTTATTCGGGTTTACACCACCAAACACATCATTTGCTGCGGTTACAATTCGGGTCATATCGCGCTGCAATTCTTCCATATCATAATTCCCCATTCCATATAGCGCGACTTCATGGTTGGTATTTCCAACGTTGAAATAGAACACTTCTTGGTTACCAATCTCGAGCGGAGAATCTACGAGCACATCGTAATTTTCAAAAGTAAATACCGTGGAACCGTCTGCTTGTAGCGCTTCCGCAGTACGCGGCAAACCGGTGGAGATCGTAGTGAATGATTTGTATGGATGTACCGTTAATTTTCCTCCGAGTTGTTTGAAACCGTCAACATAACAGAATACACCTGAACCGGAAACGAATCCATGAGAAAGGTCCAAAAAGGAAGTTCTTACCGATAATTCGAAAGCGTACACTTCATATTTCACTTTGACTTGCTTGGCTTTACCTTTGGTGATCTTCCAAGCATTCTTGCTGGTTTTCTGAACAGTTAGAGCATTTCCTTTTTCATCGTAGGCTTTTACGAGATTCACATTCTTTGCAAATTCGCGAACCAGATAGGAACCGGGTGCCCAAACAGGCATTTTCACTGTTAACTCGTTTCCTTTGAATCCACTCAGATCCATTTCCACTTCGAAATAGTGGTTCTGAGGTTTACTCATTCTTAACGTATAGTTCACGCTCTGTCCGAAGGCATTTGCAGCAACTAAGAAGAGAACTACGATTAATCTGCTCATATTCATATTTTGAGGGATAAATATACCGATTTAGGGCTAAAAAATTGCCGGGGAATCTCAAAAGATCAAGATTAACATCTCTATCATACTGCCTTTACATCCAAGAGACACGTTCTATCCAACTTTGCATTGCTCGAAAAGACATGAAACAAATTTTATATAGCATTTTCGGAATACTGGTGGTCCTAATGACAGCGGCTATTCTGATCCAGGTTCACTTTTCCAAGTTGGCCGGAGAGGACCGAGAAACACTCATTCAAATAGATCAATTAGGCGAAAAGATCATCAAGCGAAAGGAGCTAATGCGTAGTTTGGAAAAATGGAACCCAAATTATGATCGAATTGCCCGAAACCCTACATTTTTCATTGAAGAAACCAGTCACCATTTCGGTGATTTGGCGGTACATGTTGAAGCCATCGAATTTGCTAAAAAACCGACTGTTTTAGAAAAGCTAAAAGACATCAAAAGCTCCGAATATGAAATCATTCAACAAATATCGCGTATCGGATTTAAAGAATTTGGCGCGATTGGCTACATGCGTAGATCTATACATCAACTGGAAGCAAAACACCCGGAATATCGAACAGAAATACTTGCCTTGCGCAGGGAGGAAAAAGACTTTTTAATGCGGAATGACGATCGCTATAAAGTACGCTTGGATCATCAATTAGATTCTTTGGAATCAATGAAAGGTGCGCCTAACTTCTCGAACTATCGGAAGAGCATTGATTATGTTGCAATGAGTTTATCCTCGCTATGGGAAAGGAATGGACTTTTTGAAAGATGGGCATTTCAAACAGAGCAATTACAACATACCATTCGCAGTCAGCGAAGTGCTTTACTCATCCAATATGATGAACGTGCAAAAGCGGGATTTGTAGTACAAGTTAGTGCTTTTATCCTACTGTTGGTTACGATCTTGCTGCTTGGCTATTTAGCTATTCGTTTGATATCCAACCAAGTAAAAGTCATCAATTTGGCAATGGAATCGTTCATTTTCAGCAATTACGATCTCAGCAAGCTGGAATTTCAGTCAATACCTCGTAATGAAATCGGATTGATCGCACGTCATTTCATGAAACTAGCCAGAAAAATTCACGGAGACATGCAAGAATTGGAAGGTCGCGTCGCTCGAAGAACCGCATCGCTGGATCACAAAAACCAATTATTACTAAAGCAACACCAGGAAATGCTGGAAAGTCTGAGTTATGCCCGCGATATTCAACAAGCGATCATGACAAGTAGAGAAAAAATGAGCTTCCTGATGCCTGAAACACATGTCTTCTATGCGCCGAAAGAGCAAGTTGGGGGTGATTTCTTTTGGATGAAAAACGTGAACATTGAAGGTGATCCGCATATCTTATTCGCGTTAGCAGATTGCACAGGTCATGGCGTACCCGGTGCATTACTGAGCATGATCGGATTGCACTTTTTAGATGATCTTTTTGGTAAAGGCATTCACGACCCATCTCACCTACTACAGGCATTACGAGAAAAAATAAGTCAACGATTGCGTTCTGAAAACGGACAAAGGCGCGATGGGATGGACATTGCCTTATTTTCGTTAAATCTTAAAAATGGGAAGTTAATCTTTAGTGGGGCTCAAATGCCGCTGTGGATTGTTCGCAAGAGGGAAATACATGAATTACCAGTCAACAAACAGCCGGTTGGTTTCTACGAATCAGCTTTGCCCGAATTTAGATCGGTTCATTTTCAATTAGAAACAGGAGATCTTCTTTTCTTATTTACGGATGGATTGGTGGATCAATTTGGTGGGGACAACAATAAAAAGTGGGGCAAAAAGAGATTGCGTGAATTGTTATGTGAAACCAATACCGATATTTTTAATGGCGTAAGCGCAGCTCACTATGCGTGGAAACAAGATGGCGAACAAACGGACGATTGTACCTTTATTACAATTCCCTGGGTTAGTCAAAAAAAATTGAATATTACAGGAATTTCGGATCAAAATGAAAAGAAAACGGACGCGTCTCGATCTGTTCCAAGAACAAATGTGGGTAATGTCGTTTCATCTCTTGGTGCATCAACGCGAATGGTACATCTGCAAAAGTTCCGTAGAAGTGTAAGTATTCCATGAATTTGCCATTCAGGGAAAATTCCTGAAACAGGGAATCGTCTTGTTGGTTCCAAACCAAAGGTTCTACTCCCGACATGCGGCAGATCCGCGGATCGAAAGCCGGTGTGCATTTGCTCCAAATGCCATCCACGTGAGCTTCCACAAAACCGTGAAATACAATCTCTTCACGTTGTAAATAATGGGTCAATTTTTCCACACCAATGTGGTTCACCACGATTCCAAAACCCAGTCTGGCCGGAATTCCAACTCCCCGAAAACATGCAGCCAAAACAATTGATTTCTCCACGCACCATGCGCGTTTGTGTGTGAGGATCTCACTTGCTTTTAATGCTTGCGGACGCAGATCCAGATGATACGGATCGTATAAGAAGCGGTCACGCACATGCTCATACAACCAATTCGCAGTTGCTTTTGGTGAAAGTCCACTGGGAATCTTGCTCAATACTTCCTGCACGCGCGGATGTGTAAAATCCATCGTTTCCGTTGGGGCGAGAAATTCATCAAATGCGTGTGCTTGTTCCATGGTGTACCGCGAAATTAGTAATTTCGTGAGGTGGACAAAGAAAAGCAATCCAAACTTCGCGCGGAATTCGAAAATCATTTGAATTCCCCCCTGCCCTTGCTCATTCGCCTGCGCAATGTGGTGTTTGGAAAAGGAAAACCGGATTTGTACACACAAGTGAGCTTCTTCTTTGCATTAGCACTTTGGTTTGTCTTTTTTTTGTGGTCTGTTATGGGATCAGTAGTGATTCGCGCTCATTTGTGGATCGAGGCTGAGAAGAAGATCCAGGTTTCTAAAATGATCGATGAGCGTGGGATTCAATTGGGATTTGAACCGCAATCATTCATTGGTCGGTTGGAAGCATTTTATGCACTCGGTATTATTCTGTGGTTAGTGGCATTCATCGGTTTGATCCTGATGTGGCGCAAGAACTTCCGCTTTGTGTGGTTCTTTTTTGGTGGAGCAGGACTTTACTTGCTCTTCATGTTAGTCATGCTCGGTTTTGATTACTGGGCCAACGACACCACACTATTCGATAAAGTAAGCTACTTCCTATTAGTAGGACACACTGCTTTTTATGCCTATTTCTTGAAAAAGGAACAAGATGGCGAGCCTATCCAGTTCTTTGGTGTGGATCTGAATGGCGACGACGAAGATTAGCCGATCTCGAAACGAGTTTGCAATTCTTTCAACAAATTGGCTACCACCTTATCCGGTTTGTGTAATTCGTTTGGCAGGAAAACATGTGCCTGTTTGTAAAATTCCTTGCGCCAAGTAAGTTGCTCTTCTACAAATGGAAAAATGGCGTTATCATCTAGTTCAGCAACAAGTGGACGGATAGCACGCTCCTCTTTCAAGCGACGGGCAAGTGTTTGCAAAGATGCATTGACATAAACGACCACACCATGCGCTTTCAAAAGATCCATGTTGTTCTGAAAACAAGGCACCCCCCCTCCGGTAGCTATAACACTTGGTTTCAAGTCCGCTAAACTTTCACAAAAAGTGCGTTCCAAGTCCCGAAAGTGATCTTCTCCTTTTTCCGCGAAGATCTCGCGAATGGATTTACCGGTTTGTGCCTCGATAGCGGAATCACTGTCTATAAAATTGCTATCCAATTGTTCAGACAGCATACGACCAATCGTACTTTTTCCGGAGCCCATGTAGCCCACCAAAATGATGTGTTTCGTCAATCCCATTTTTTACCTGATATGATTCCTGCTGTTTTCAATTGTTGTAGAACTGCTTCCAACTTTTCCAGATCCTGTTCGGAATTGAAGGCATTGAAAGAAAAGCGAATAAATACATTCCCATGTTGCACCATCACGGGCATTTCGATCTTGAATTCGTTGTATAGTTGCTGCTTGAGTGCTACCGGATCACCGCAAGTGATGCCAATAGACCCCATTTGTCCGATAAAATGATCATTCACAGGTGCCAATGGAACCGTATTCAGCAAAGAGCATAAGCGGGGCAACCACTGCTGCACAATAGCGCGATTTTTAGCAGCTTCCTGCCACCAATCGTGTTTTGTTAGAAATTCGATGGAACTTTCCAGACAGCAGAATGCAGAAAAGTCGCGCGTTCCGTTGAATTGGTGATGATCGATGAATTGAGATTCGCCAGGATAATCGGCTTCAAAACCCCAACTGATCAAAACAGGATCCATCGGTTGCAAATGCTTTTTCAGATGCAAAAAAGAAACTCCTTTCGGAGCCATCATCCATTTGTGGCAAGCACCTACATAAGCATCCGCATCCAGTTTATGCAGATCCAGGGGAACATGTGCCGGAGCATGGGCTCCATCCACGATGGTGATCAATCCTCTGTTTTTTGCTTCCCGAACAAGATCTTCAACCGGTAAGATCAGTCCGGTAACACTGGTGATGTGACTGATGAACACCACTTTTGTATTTTCGGAATATCCGGCCCAAAACTCCTCTAAGAATGCTTCTTTCGAGGCAATCGGCAGGGAAATTTCGGATTGAACATAGCGAGAGCCTTTTTCGGAACAGTAAAAATTCCAGGCGCGATCGCAGGCCCCGTATTCCAAATTGGTTGTCAATACTTCATCTCCAGCTTTCAGATTCAAACCGCGCGCGAGTATATTGACCGCATAGGTTGGATTTTGTACCAGAACTATGTCAGACGGATCTGCATTCAAATACTTCGCAAGTGCCTTTCGGTTAGCTGCAACGCGTTTTGGTCCGCTTACCGTAATAAACTGTACCGGTTCTGCCTCCAATTCTCGCTGAATGGCTTGATAAGTTTCGAAGATCGGCTTCGGCGTAGCACCAAAAGAACCAAAATTCAGGAACGTAACTTCGGGATTCAGCAAAAACAGATCTTTCATGCTTATTTATGTTTTGTCCAGATCTGCACCAATTCGATCAAGGTATCGACTGCTTTTTGCATGTCCTGCACGCTCACATACTCATGACGTGAGTGGATCGCCATTTCTCCGGTAAATATATTCGGACAAGGAAGTCCCATGAAGGACATACGCGAACCGTCCGTTCCACCACGTATAATGGTCGGACGAGGAGTGATACCGGCTTTTTCCATCGCCCGAATGGCGTAATCAGTTACAAACGGCACATCGCGAATGATCTCTTTCATGTTACGGTATTGCTCCTGAACTTTACAGGAATAGCTTGCACCCGGAAATTGAGAAATTGTTTCTTTCATGTAGTTTTCCAGACGGGTCTCATATTCCGCAAGTTTACTGGTATCGTGATCGCGAATGATGAATGAAACCGTGGCCTCTTCCAAACCACCTGAAATAGAGGTTGGATGCACAAATCCTTCTCTACCCTGCGTAGCTTCCGGACACCAGTTATCTTTCGGTAAACTATCTACAAAGGAAGCAGCAACCTTAATGGCATGAACCATTTTTCCTTTCGCATAACCCGGATGCGCACTCACACCAGAGATCTGGAAAGTCATAGCATCTGCTGAGAAAGACTCATCTTCAATGGCGCCCAGCTCACCTGAATCAAGCGTATATCCGAAATCTGCATTCAATTTTTGCATATCGAGTTGTTCCACTCCTCTTCCTACTTCTTCATCAGGCGTGAACAGGATACGGATCTTTCCATGTGGAATTTCCGGATTACGCATCAATTGCGTAGCCAGATCCATGATAATGGCCACGCCTGCCTTATCGTCAGCCCCTAATAGCGTTGTTCCAGATGCGGTTATAAGATCATCTCCAATTTTTTCTTTCAAATACGGGTGTTGTTCAACGGTAATCACCTGCGTTGGATCATCCGGTAGAACGATTGGATGACCTGTATAATTTCTGTGAACGATTGGTTTAACATCCGTTCCGGAACAATCCGGAGCAGTATCGATATGTGAGCAAAAACAGATTGTTGGAACGTCATGAGACACGTTTGCCGGAATCGTTGCATAGACATAACCCCATTGATCCTTTTCTGCATCGGAAACTCCGATAGCTTTTAGTTCATCGACTAGGATTGCAGATAAATTCTTTTGTTTCTCCGAAGATGGAAAAGACGTGCTAATAGGGTCTGCAGTTGTATCTACTTGTGCATAACGAACGAAACGTTCTTCAACAGAATAAGGTGCATTTTTCATGAAGGTAAAGTTAACCGAAATTCAATGTTCTTGAAATAAGAAAACTCGAAAACTGTAAAATCACTGTTTACGCACCTTCTTTAAATTGTTCCGGGCGAATAACTGATTTTAATCATTTAATAAGCAGACAAATGGCAGGAATTAATTGTTTTGATCATTCTAGATTTGTAAAAACTTAAACAAAGTTTGAACAATGACTCATCTGATTAGAAACTTCGTTCTATTCGCCACTATGCTTTACATATTGAGCGGTTGTTGTAGTAATCTGTATTATGTTAATGATCCGGTTGTTACGGGATCCGTAACTAAAAAGAACGACTTAAACGCAGCTGCAGGTGTCAACTTTGGAAACCTCAGTTCAGGACTACACGGTCATGCAAGTTATGCGATATCGAACAGTTTAGTCGCAATCGGATCTATTACCGGATATTCCGGATCATGTACTTCAAAAAACTATGATTATGCGGACAGTTCAATTAATGTTCGCTATCTGGGTAGAAAGATAGGATTCGGTGCAGGATATTATCGGTCATTGAATAATATCAATTATTTCGAAGTCTTGGGCGGTGGTCAATTTGGTATAAGTGAAAACAAAAGTGGAACAGAGAATTTTGAGTACCGTTATGTGAAATATTTCATTCAACCTGGATTCTATCAACAAACGGAAAATTTTCAATTTGGTGTGAGTTTAAGAATGGGACTGATGGATTATTTGAATTATCCTACCGGTTCGGCCAATGAGGTTCAAAAAATATCCACTGACGGACCTATATTCTATATTGATCCGGCAATAATTATGTGTATGGGAGGAAGAATGTTTAAAATTGGTGTACAACTGAGTTACACGGTTTCCAATCAAACTACTATCGGATTCACAAAGTATAGTATTTTCCAAGGATCTGTTGTTGATGACCCGCTTTCCATATCTCTTTTTCTTCGATTTTCACTTCCGTCAAAAAAACAGAATTAAAATCATTTTCCGAAATCGATGACCAATATCTATGTCTAAGCTGAATTTGGCTGTGCTTTGAATTGGCGATTTTCAAATCGTTTTTTATCTTCAAAATTGATAAATAAGCTTAAAAAGTCTTGCTTATAACTGAATCAGGCACTTAATTCCACGTAACTTCTTATTTTTGCGGCATTATTGAAAACAATCAATAATAACGAAAATGCTCTCCTTTTTCCGACATATCATTTATTTTGTTGTCCTGGCATTCTTAAGTGGCTACTCTTATGGTCAGGAAGATTTGGAGCAAGCAATTGATACCATTCCGGATACCATTTCTGCAAGAAAACTAATTGAGATTCCTCCTTTTCAATTGTTGAATCCAGATACAATCGCCTTGGGAGAACACGATGAATTGATCTGTGATTCCTATACTGCTTTGGGTCAACCTTGGGTTTATGATGCCTTACACTCCTTCAATAGTCGCCGAATGGACAAGTTTGGCGGTTACCTTAATGTGAAGATCAACGAGGGCTTGGCGGAGATTCGCAAGAAGGGGTTCAATTCCGACGTTAAAAAACTATACATTCAAATCGATCCTACCACATTAACCGTTTTTTGGACAGCCGTTGTTGGACCAAGCACGGATGGTCGTTGCTATGTTTCTGTTGATAGTCGCGGTTCGGCCGGTGGTGGTTTACCTGCCGTAATGAAACAATGTCCGCGGATGCACCGCATTCACACAGGACTGAAGCCTGTCAAACTCCTGGAATACAACGAAAATGTGATCCAATGTTATGACTGGCATAGCAATCGATTGGATAGCGTTTGTCGATACGTGAACATTCAACAGCATTTTTACAAATATTACGATCCGCGCATTGGAAATTTGATCAGCGTTCAGGACTATGCGAAACAGGAATCAACGACTGTTAGCGAATCCGTCCCAACAAATCCTGTAAAGAAAACGACAGCCAGTCCGGCAAGCTATCGCAAATACACCGTTAAATCCGGAGACACACTTTCACAGATCGCAGAAAAGTATCATACCAGCGTAAGTAAGATCAAAAAGGCCAACGGCCTGCGATCAGATATGATTCGGGCTGGACAAACGTTGAAAATTCCCAAATAATTTTTGAGTTTCCTATTGACATAAATGCTGTTTTCAATTAACTTAAATTGGAAAACTTCAAATATGGGATTGACAAAACCTAACGATTACACCACCGAACAACTTGTATTTTCTCAGCTCGGAAAGGCCTTAGGTCATCCTGCGAGACAGCGGATCTTGATGATATTGAGGGCTGAAGGGAAGGTTAGAACAACTGATTTAATAAAAGAGTTAAACTTGAATATTGCCACAGTTCACCGACATTTGATATACATGAGGCAGGCAGAACTTGTCACATGGGAATACCAAATTCATGAAGCTTGGATAAGTATTGATATGAAAGGCTTGAGAGTTCTGGAAAATATGATGGTTAGTTATTTAGGAGGGAAATTGCTCGAGTAAGTTTATTGCGTTTTGGCAATATTGCAATATTGCAATATTGCCAAATTGCCTCAAATATCAACGATGACCTCCGGCCAACTGAATCAATCCATCCAAATCCGTCACAAACACTTTCCGCGTCTGCACATCAATCAACCCCTCCTCTTTGAAATCCTTCAAAAGTCGGATCAAGGTCTCTGTTGCCGTTCCAACAAAATTCGCTAAATCCTCTCGGGTCAAATTGATCGGTTCTTCACCATAAATATCTTGAAGGATCATCAATGCATAAGCTAAACGTTCGCGAACTGATTTCTGTGCCAAATTCGTGATGAAAATCGCCCGCTCGCCTAATTCTTTTGAAAGCTCCTTCAAAACCGCATTGCGCATGCTGGTATTGCTATCCAACATGTTCAAGAAATCGTCCTTTGAAACAAAACAAATATTAGCATCCTCCAAGGTACTTGCCGACAATTTGTAAGGCTCACCGCTCAACATGGAACGGAACCCAACAACTTCACCTTCCTTAGCAATGTGAACGATTTGTTCTTTTCCTTCATCTCCCAAGGCATAGATCTTTACCTTTCCTTGATTGATACAGAACACTCCACGTGGATAACTGCCCTCAACAAATAGTGATTGATGCTTTTTATAGTAATTGCAGGATTTGTGGCCATCTAGATCACAAACCTCATCGTTACTCAAATTGGAAAATATACCGCTGTTTCGCACGACACACTTCTCACAGGTAACATGTTTGTGGGACTTGTCCAACATAAATTTTGCTCGTTAAATAGTAGATACAAATGTAAAAAAAATATAATTAACCGGAAAGCTGACAAACGTCATTTTTTAGGGAATGTCATAGCCCTAGATTTGCTTAAAATTCAGTATTATGAACGGAGAAAATTTAGTCGAAAAGTACAATGTACCCGGTCCGAGATACACTTCCTATCCGACCGTGCCGTTCTGGAAAGTTCAACGCTGGGATGTTCAGGATTGGATCCAGGTACTCCATAAAGGATTGAAAAGCACCTCCAATAACGAAGTTGCCCTTTACATTCACTTGCCATACTGTGATTCTCTTTGCACATTCTGCGGATGTCACAAACATATCACTACTAATCACAAAGTTGAAGAACCTTATATATCTGCTGTTTTAAAAGAGTGGCGTTTGCTGACACAAGAACTGGGACAAAACATTCGAATTACGGCGATTCACTTAGGCGGAGGAACGCCTACTTTTTTCTCTCCAGATGAATTGAAAAGACTCATTGAAGGTATTTTAGATTTTGCAACTTTGATTCCTGATGCAGAATTGGGGTTTGAAGGCCACCCGAAATCAACGACAAAAGTTCACATTGATACACTCGCCGAATTAGGCTTCAAAAGAGTCTCTTTCGGGATTCAAGATTACGACCCAATCGTGCAGGAAGCTATTCACCGTATTCAAAGTTTTGAAGAAGTATCACGAGTTCACCAGTGGTCAGTGGATGCAGGCTATACGTCTATCAGTCATGACTTGGTGTTTGGCTTACCAAAACAAAACATTTACGGGTTCGAAAAGACAGTGGAAAAAACGTTGGAATTAAGACCACATCGAATTTCACTTTACAGCTATGCGCATGTTCCTTGGATCAAAGGCACCGGCCAACGAGGTTTTGATGAAAATGATTTACCTACCGGATCTACAAAACGCGCTTTATACGAAATGGCCAAAGAGAAATTCTTGGATGCCGGATACATTGAGATTGGAATGGATCACTTTGCATTGCCAACAGACGAATTAGGAATTGCCGCAAAATCGAAGAACTTACATAGAAACTTCATGGGATACACCACCCAGACTTCTCCAGTTTTGATTGGTCTTGGAATGTCCGCAATCTCTGATGCTTGGTACGGTTTTGCTCAAAACGAGCACTCTGTGAAAGCATATTTGGAACGTTTAGAAGAAAACGAATTGCCTATCACACGCGGACATGAACTAAGCGAAGAAGATCTGGAAATGCGTCAGCACATCCTGAATTTGATGTGTCATTTTGAAACGGAGATTCCGAAAAAATCCTTCATCCACTTTGGCGAGATCATCACGCGACTTTTTCCAATGATCGAAGATGGTTTGGTATCCATTGAAGATAATCATGTACGCGTAAGTGAGAAAGGTATTCCTTTCGTACGAAATTGCTGCATGGCCTTCGATACCTATCTAAGAAATCCGGTCTCGAAACCGACTTTCAGTCATACGATTTAAAGCACACAATGAACAGAACGAGCACATTAGATAAAGAAAACGAAGTACAACATCAAGATC
>JACCEA010328827.1_pt1 | contig 18429 bp, 14 predicted proteins | sample 7449851 | NCBI WGS metagenome assembly JACCEA01 (sample SAMN15323453, study PRJNA562643) | freshwater metagenome | isolation source: river surface water | place: USA:Blue River Watershed | collected 2017-08-18
GCGCGCGCCAGGTTCTGGGTGCCGCCGCCGCCGGGCATGATGCCCAGCTTGACCTCGGACAGGGCGAAGCGGGCGTTGCGCGAGGCGTAGATGAAGTCGCAGCCCAGCGCCGTCTCGCAGCCGCCGCCGTAGGCGTGGCCGTTGACGGCGGCGATGACGGGCACGGTGCATTCGAGCAGGGTCATGAAGGCGCGCTCGAACAGCTCGTGCTGCGCCTGCCACTGCTGGTTGGTCATGCCGTTGCGTTCCTTGAGGTCGCCGCCGGCACAGAAGGCGCGGTCGCCGGCGCCGGTCAGGACGACGCATCGGATGTTGACGGGCGCCACGGTCAGTCGCGTCCACAGGTCCAGCCAGTCATGCCCCATCTGGGTGGTGACGGCGTTGAGGGCCTGCGGGCGGTTCATCGTCGCGACGAGCACGTGCTCGCCGCGCTGCTCCAGCTGGAGGGTTTCGTACGCGGGCAGTTGGAAGGTGTCGCTCACTGCAATTCCTCGTGGGTCGAGAAGACGGCTTCGTTGTCGGCGCCCAGGGCCGGGGAGGCCTGCAGCGACCGGGGGCGGCGGCTGTCGAAGGACAGCGGCAGGCTGACCATGGGGATGGACGCGCCCGGCACCGGCTGGACCACGCCCAGTGCGCGGGTCTGCTCGCACTCGAGCATTTCCTTCGCGTTCTGGACCGGTGCGCAGGGCACGGCCAGGGCGTCGAGCATCGACACCCACTCGCGGTTGGTGCGCTTGCGCATTTCCTGCTCGATCAGCGGGTACAGGATCGCGGCGTGGGTGACGCGGGTGGGGTTGTCGATGAAGCGCGGGTCCTGCACCCACTCGGCGTGCCCCAGGGCCTCGCAGAAGCCCTTGAACAGTTTGTCGTTGCCGGCCGCCACCACCAGCTCACCGTCGGCGGTACGGTAGGCGCGGTACGGCACGATGCCGACCTGGCCGGAGCCGACCTTGCGGGGCAGCTGGCCCGAGGCCATGAACTGGGCGGCGTGGATGGCCATCCAGGCGGTGGCGGTCTCGAACAGGGACACGTCCACCTTGCGACCCGCGCCGGATGCCTGGCGCTGGAGCAGCGCTGACAGGATGCCGATCACGGCCCACATGCCGGTGCCCTGGTCGATGATGGCCGGGCCCACGCGGGCCGACTCCTGGCCCTCGTGGCCGACCACGCTCATGATGCCGCCGTAGGCCTGCATCAGCGGGTCGTAGCCGGGCCGGTCGGCCAGGGGGCCGGTGGCGCCGAAGGCGCCCATGTTGCAGTACACCAGGCTGGGCTTGAGGGCGATCAGCGCGTCGGCGCCGATGCCCAGCTTGTCCACCTGGCCGGGGCGCAGGTTCTGGATCACCACGTCGGCCTCGTCCAGGATCAGCGCCTTGAGGCGGCCGATGTCCTGCGCATCGCGCAGCTTGCACACCACCGACTGCTTGCCGCGGTTGAGGGCCTGGAAGGCGACTGCCGCGCCGTCCACGAAGGGCGGGCCCCACTTGCGGGCGTCGTCGCCTTCGGGCTTCTCGACCTTGATGACGCGAGCGCCCAGGTCGGCCAGGATCTGCCCGGCGAACGGCGCCGCCACGCTGTGACCGAGCTCGACCACGGTGCAGCCCTCGAGCGGGCGGGAGGGTTCCATTGCTGCTGTCATGAAACGCTCATTCCGCCTGGATGTTGTTCTGCTTGATCAGCTTGCCGCGGAACTCGTAGTCCGCCTTGAGGATGGCGCCGAACTGCTCGGGGGTGTTGGCCACCACCATCAGGCCGCCTTCCTCCAGCTTGGCCGTCACGTCTGGCGCGTTGAGCGCCTTGGTGATGGTGCCGTGCAGGGTCTTGAGGATCGCGGGCGGCAGGTTGGGCGGGGCGAAGAACGCCAGCCAGGAGCCCATCTCGTAGCCCGGCAGGGTCTCGGCGATGGTGGGCACCTGGGGCGCGTTCTTGTAGCGGGCCTTCTCGGTGATGGCCAGGGCCTTGAGCTTGCCGGCCTTGATGTGGGGCGCCGCGGTGACCAGGCTGGTGAAGCCCAGCGGCACCTGGCCGCCCAGGAGGTCGTTGAGGGCCGGGCCGCCGCCCTTGTAGGCCACGTGGGTGATGCTGGTGCCCGCCATCTGGTTGAACAGTTCGCCCGCCAGGTGGTGGGGCGAGCCGTTGCCGGAGCTGGCATAGGCCAGCTTGGCGGGGTTGGCCTTGGCGTAGGCGATCAGCTCCGGCACGCTGTTCACGGGCAGGGAGGGATGCGCTGCCAGCACGATCACGTTGCGCGCGGCCAGGGTGATGGGCGTGACGTCGCGCACCGGATGGAACGGGTGATTCTTCATCAGGTGCGGGTTGCCCGTGTGCGTGCCGTCGGTGGCCAGCAGGATGGTGTAGCCGTCGGCGGGTGCCTTGGCGACGAAGTCCGATCCCATCATCCCGGCGGCGCCGGCGCGGTTGTCCACGACCACCGGCTGCTTGAGGTCCTCGCTGACCTTCTGGCCGACCAGGCGGGCGGTGCTGTCGGTCGATGCGCCCGGGCCGTAGGGCACGACCAGCTTGATGGGCCGGCTCGGGAAGGTCTGCGCGTGCGCGGCGCCCAGGGCCAGGGCCTGGGCCAGCAGCAGGCCCGTCACGATCTTCAGGTGTTTCTTCACGGGTAATCCTTCAAATCAATTCAATGCAAATCAAGGCGGGGAACGGCCTGGGCCCTCACAGCGGATAGCGCGGCGCGGTGTTGCGCACCGTGGTCCACTGCCACTGGGTGAACTCGTCCCAGTTGGCCGGGCCGCCGTGGCGCGAGCCGTTGCCCGAGGCGCCGCGCCCACCCATGGGCATGGTGCCGTCGTCGTTGACGGTCTGGTCGTTGACGTGCACCAGGCCGACGTTGAGCTGCTCGGCGATGGCCATGCCGCGGCCGGCATTGGCCGTGTGCACGCCGGCCGACAGGCCGTACTCGCTGTCGTTGGCCAGCGCGATCGCCTCGGCGTCGGTGCTGAAGCTGGTGATCGAGACCACCGGGCCGAAGATCTCCTCGCGGAACACGGGCATGTCGGGCGTCACGTCGGCCAGCACGGTGGCCGGGTAGAACTGGCCCTGGGCCTTGCCGCCGGCCAGCAGCCTGGCGCCCATCTTCACCGACTCCTGGACGATGCGCTCCACGCGCGCGACCTGGGCCTTGGTGATGATCGGGCCCAGCGCCACCTGCTCGGTGTGGGGGTTGCCCACGGGCAGGGCCTGGGCCTTGGCCACCATGCGCTCGGTGTACTCGGACACGCGGCTCCTGTGCACCAGGTGGCGGCCGGCGCTCATGCAGATCTGCCCCTGGTGCAGCCAGGACGCCCAGGCGCCGCCGCAGGCGGCCAGTTCCATGTCGGCATCGTCGCAGATGATCAGGGCGTTCTTGCCGCCCAGCTCCAGCGCCACCTTCTTCAGGTGCTTGCCGGCCAGCTCGCCCACGCGGCGGCCGACGGCGGTGGAGCCGGTGAAGGAGATCATCGCCACATCCGGGTCGGTGACCAGGGCCTCGCCGGCCTCGGCCTCGCCGGGGAGCATGTGGAACACGCCCGCGGGCAGGCCGGCGGCTTCCAGCAGCAGGGCCAGCAGCACGCCGCCGCTAACCGGGGTGCGGGGGTCGGGCTTGAGGACCACGGCATTGCCCGTGGCCAGCGCCGGCAGCGCCGCGCGGCTCGTGAGCAGGAAGGGGAAGTTGAACGGGGAGATCACGCCCACCACGCCATGCGGCACGCGGCGCGCCAGGCTGGTCACGCCATCGTGGCTGGGAAGCACCAGGCCCTTGGGCTGGGTCAGCATGGCGGCGGCCTCGTGGAGGTGGTGCGCCACGGAATCGATCTCGAACATCGCCTTGGGGTGGATGCCGCCGGTCTCGCGGATGATCCAGGTGGCGTACTCGGCGCGGTGGGCGTCCAGCAGCTGCGCCGCCTTGCGGAACACCTGGGCGCGCTCGCCATAGGGCAGCGCCGCCCAGGCCTTCTGGGCCTGGCGGGCGGCCTGCGCGCTGGCGCGCACGTCGGCCGCCTTGGCCAGGGCCACCTTGGCCAGGGTCTCGCCCGTGGCGGGCTCGACGACGTCGAGGGTGCCCCCCGACAGGGCCTTCCAGGTGCCGGCGAGGGCCTTGCCGGACCAGTCGGTGGCGTTCAGCAAACTGTTCATCTTCATGTCTCCATCAAGCGGGTGAGGTAAATTATCCGAATGTCCGGACATTATGCGGTCTAAATAAAAAGGGCTCAAGCCCTTTGGACCAGGTCCGCGGCGCGCGCCGCGATGGCGTAGGTGGGCCCGTTGGTGTTGGCCGACGAGATCACCGGCATCACCGACGCGTCGACCACCCGCAGGCGGCCCACGCCGTGGACCCGCAGGCGCTCGTCGACGACGGCCATGGGGCCGGTGCCGGCGCTGCAGGTGCTGGCCCAGTGGTGCATGGTCTGCGCGGTGCCGCGCACGTAGTCGAGGATGTCCTCGTCGTGCCTGCAGGTCGGGCCGGGCGCGAGCTCGCCGACCGTGCGCGATGCCATGGGCTCGGCGCTGAAGAAGCGGCGCACGGCTTTGACCGAGGCCACCGCCACCTCCCGGTCGCGCTCGGCGGACAGGTAGTTGGCCTGCACCTTGGGCGCATCCAGCGGGTTGGCCGAGCGCAGCGTGACGCTGCCGCGCGAGTCGGGCCGCAGGTTGCACACCGAGACCGTGACCCGGGGCTCCTTGCCGATTTCCATCGTGCCATGGGGCAGGAACTCCCAGCTCATGGGCCGGAAGTTGATCTGCAGGTCGGCGCGGTCGATGGCCGGGCTGCTGCGCACGAAGGCGCAGGTCTGCGAGGCACCCATGGTCAACGGGCCGCGCCGCGTGAGCAGGTACTGGATGCCGTAGGCGATGGACCGCCATCCCCGCAGCCCGGCGTTGAGCGAGCTGTCCGGGGTCACCCGGTAGGTGTGGTGGATGTACATGTGGTCCTGCAGGTTCTGCCCGACGCCGGGCAGGTCCCGGACGACCGGGATGCCCAGGCGCTGCAGCTGCTCGCCCGGCCCGATGCCCGAGAGCTGCAGCAGCTGGGGCGAGCCGAAGGCGCCGGCGGACAGGATCACCTCCCGCGACGCCGTGATCGCCTCGGGGCGGCCGTCCCGCAGCACCTCGATGCCGGTGGCCTCGCCCTGCGACAGGGTCACGCGCAGCACCTGCACGCCGGTCAGGACCTGCAGGTTCGGGCGCTGGGCGACGGGGTCCAGGAAGGCGCGGCCCGCGCTGTGGCGCCGTCCGTCCTTGATGCTGAACTGAATCACGCCCACGCCTTCGGAGCGGGTGGCGTTGAAGTCCTCGTTGAGGGGGATGCCCAAGTCGACGCCCGACTTCACGAAGTCCAGCGAGGCGGGGTGCTGGTACAGGGGGTCGGTGACGGACAGCTCGCCATCGACGCCGCGGGTGAGCGGGTTGCCGCCCTCGCGCCGTTCCAGGCCCTTGAAGTAGGGCAGCACGTCGTTCCAGCTCCAGCCCTTGACGCCGAAGGCCGACCAGCTGTCGAAGTCCTCGGGCTGGCCGCGGAAGAACGCCATGCCGTTGATCAGGCTGGAGCCGCCCAGGCCCTTGCCGCGCGGCGCGTAGATCCTGCGTCCCTTCAGCTCGGGCTCGGGTTCGGTGCTGAACCCCCAGTTGTAGGGGCCGGGAAAGATCAGCCGCGAGACGCCGGCGGGCATGTTCACCCACAGGCCCCTGGGCCTGGGGCCGGCCTCGACCAGCAGCACGCGCACGGACGGATCCTCGGACAGCCGGTTGGCGAGCACGCAGCCCGCCGTGCCGGCGCCGACGATGATGTAGTCGTAGGACAAGGCTCAGTCCTGCGGCTTGAAGCCCACGGCCTTGACCACCTGGCCCCACTGCGCGTGGTCGTCGCGCACCTGCCTGGCGAATTCCTCGGGGCTGGACGACGGGTTCAGCTGGATGCCGATGCGGTTGAACAGGGCGACCACGTCCGGCGCCTGGGACGCCTTCACGACGGCGGCGTGCAGCTGCTCGACCTGGGCGCGGCTGGCGTTGGCGGGCAGGAACACGCCGAACCAGTCGAGGTTGGTCAGCTGCGGGAAGCCGGACTCGGCGAAGGTCGGCACGTCGGGCAGGCCGGGCCAGCGCTGAGGGCTGGAGACGGCCAGCATGCGCGCCTTGCCGGCCTTGACGAACTCCATCACCGAGGGGACCGTGGACATCATGGCCGGCACCTGGCCGGCGATCAGGTCGTTGGCCGCCAGCGAGCCGCCCTTGTAGGGGATCATGGTCAGGGGGACGCCGGACAGGCGGGCCAGGTTGGCGCCGGTCATGTGGATGGTGGTACCGGCGCCGCTGGTGCCGTAGCTGGCCTTGTCCGGGTTGGCGCGGCACCAGTCGAGGAACTGGCCCAGCGTCTTGACGGAGGCGGGCACGGCGGGGCCGACGGTCAGCGCGAAGGCGGCCACCGAGGTGCGGGCGACCGGGACCAGGTCCTTCATCGGGTCATAGGCCAGCGTCTTGAAGACGTGGGGGTACAGCGTGATGATGGGCGCCGGCGTGAACAGGATGTTGCTGCCGTCGGCGGGCAGGGCCTTGACGGTGGCCGCGCCGATCTGGCCGCCGGCGCCGGGCTTGTTGTCCACCAGCGTGACGTCGGCGTAGTGGCCCTTGATCTTCTCGGCGTAGGTGCGGGCGATCGTGTCGATCATGTCGCCGGCGGGAAAGCCGGTGAACACCTTGGCCTGGGCCAGGCGGGGCGCTGCCTGCGCCCATGCGGCGGAGCCCATGGCCCCCATGGCGCCGCCAGCGGCTGCCAGGCGAATGAAGTCGCGGCGAGTTTGTTCGATCATGCGTGTCTCCTTGTGGTTGAAATTCATCCAGAGCGACTCGAGCGATGCAGGCCGTGCGATCACAGCGTGACGATCACGGTCTTGAGCTGGGTGTAGTGGGCCAGGGCCTCACGTCCCTTCTCGCGGCCGATGCCGCTTTGCTTGTAGCCGCCGAACGGCGTCTCGACGCCGCCTGAGGGGTACTCGTTGACGTAGACCTGGCCGGCCTGCAGTTCGGCCGCGACGCGGTGCGCGCGCGACAGGTTCTGGGTCCACAGGCCGGCGGCCAGGCCGTAGGCCGAGTCGTTGGCCATGCGGATGGCGCTGTCCTCGTCGTCGAATGCCAGCACCACGCCGACGGGGCCGAAGATCTCCTCACGCACCACGCGCGACTGCTCGGGCAGGTCGGCGTACAGGGTAGGCTCGATGAAGAACCCGCCCTCGTCGATGGCGGGCTTGCCGCCGGCGATGACCGTGGCGCCCTCGCCCTCGGCGATGCCGAAGTACTCCTGGATCTTCTCGTGTTGCGGGCGGGTGATGATGGGGCCGACCTGGCAGTCGTCCGCCGCGCCCACCTTCAGCAGCGCCATCTCGGCCTTGAGCAGCTGCACGAAGCGGTCCTTGACCGAGCGCTCCACCAGGATACGCGTGCCGGCGATGCAGGCCTGGCCCGCATTGACGGTGAAGCCGCGCACCGCGCCCCGGGCCGCGGCGGCCAGGTCCGCATCCGCGAAGACGATGTCAGGCGACTTGCCACCGAGTTCCAGCGTCACGGGGATCACGCGCTCGGCGGCGCGGATGCCGATTTCCTTGCCGGCGCGCAGGGAGCCGGTGAAGGCGATCTTGGCGATGGCGGGGTGGCCGACGACCTCGGCGCCGACCTCCTGCCCGTTGCCCGTCACCACGTTGAACACGCCGGCCGGCAGGCCCGCCGCCACGGCCAGCTCGGCCAGGCGCAGCGCCGAGACCGAGGTGAACTCGGAGGGCTTGACCACCACGGTGTTGCCGGCGGCCAGCGCGGGCGCCACGGCGCGCGCGGCCTGGTTGATCGGCGCGTTCCAGGGAAGGATGACGCCGATCACGCCATAGGGCTCCTTGAGCGTGTAGCACAGCTTGCCGGGGCCGATGTTGATCGTCTCGCCCTCGATGCTGGGCGTCAGGCCACCGTAGAACTCGAAGTACTGCGCCGCCAGCTCGATGTCGCCGCGGGCCTGGGGCAGGGGCTTGCCGGTCTCGCACTGCTCCAGGCGCGCCAGTTCCTCGGCGTGGGCGCGGATGGCCAGGGCGACCGACACCAGGATGCGGCCGCGGTCCAGCGCCTTGGTCGCCTTCCAGGGCCTGAGCGCGCGCACGGCGGCGTCGGCGGCCCGCGACACGTCCGCGGCATTGCCCCGCGCGATGTGGAACGAGGGCGCGCCGGTGCGCGGGTCGGTTTCGCGCAGGTAGGCCTTGCCCGCCGGCGGCACGAAGGCGCCGTCGATGTAGAGGTCCCAGTGGGTTCGTGTCATGTGGGGGTTCCTGTCTGGATCGCGTCGGGTCATTGCACCCACACGTCGACGAGTGTGGGCACCGGGGACTTGAGGGCCTTGCGCAGCGCGGCGCGCAGGGTGTCGGCACGCTCCACGCGGGTGGCGGCGCAGCCGTGGCCCTTGGCGAGGGCGACGAAGTCGAGCGCGGGCAGGGCCGTGCCCTGCACCTGCTCGCCAGGCGCGTAGCCGAACACCGGGGCGAATCCCTGCAGCGCGGCGTAGCGGCCGTTGTTGATGATGAGGATGGTCATCGGCAGCTTGAGCTGCGCCGCGCTCCACAGGGCCTGGATCGCGTACATGCTCGAGCCGTCGCCGATGACCGCGATCACCTTGCGGTCCTGCCGGGCCAGCGCGATGCCCACGGCCGCGGGCAGGCTGTGGCCGAGGCCGCCGCTGCACATGGTGAAGTAGGTCTCGGGCTGCAGGACGGGCAGGTACTCCTGGATGACGGGGCGCGCGCTGGGCGCCTCCTCGACGATGATGTCCGACGGGGCGCGCAATTCGGACAGGACCTGCAGCAGGTATGCCACCGACATCCGCTGGCCGGCCTTCGGCGGCAGGGCCGGCGGGCGCGCGGCGCGCGGCGCCGGCAGCGGGCGGGGGCGCGGCGCCGGCCGGGCCAGCAGGTCCAGCACGCCCAGGCGCACGCTGCCGACGGCGCAGGTGCCGGTGGGGGACCAGGAGGCGATGGACGGGTCCTCGATCAGCTGGAACAGGTTCGCGCCCGCGGGCAGGTGGGGGCCGTCGCCCTCGACGTGGTAGGTGAAGGTGGGCGCGCCGATGGCGAACACCAGGTCATGGCCGTCCAGGAGCTTGACGATCCGGTCGCGCATCGCCGGCAGGAAGCCCGCGAAGAGCCGGTGGTCCTCCGGGAAGCCGGCGCGGCCGGCCATGGGGGCGCCGTAGACGCGGGCGCTGTGGCGCTCGGCCAGTTCCACCACGGCCTCCCAGGCGCCGCTGCGGTCGATCGCGGGGCCGACGACGAAGGCCGGGCGCCGGCACGCGTCGAGCGCGTCGCCGATGCGGTCCAGCACCTGCGGCGCCGGCCGCACGTTCGTGCTGACCACGCGGGGCGCGATGCGCGGGGCCGGCTGGTCCCAGTCGTCGGCCGGGATCGACACGAACACCGGGCCCTGCGGCTCCTGCATGGCGATGTAGTAGGCCCGGGCGATGGCATGCGGCACGTCGGCGGCGCGGGCCGGCTCGATGCTCCACTTGACGTAGGGTTTGGGCAGCTCGGTCGCCTGGCTGGAGAACAGGAAGGGCTCGTACGGCAGGATGGACCGCGCCTGCTGGCCGGCGGTGATGACCAGGGGCGTGCGGTTCTTGTAGGCCGTGAAGATGTTGCCCATGGCGTGGCCCACGCCCGCGGCCGAGTGCAGGTTCACGAAGGCCGCGTTGCGGGTGGCCTGGGCGTGGCCGTCGGCCATGCCCACCACCACGGACTCCACCAGGCCCAGCACGTACTCGAAGTCCTCCGGGAAGTCCCGGAACAGCGGCAGCTCGGTCGAGCCGGGGTTGCCGAAGATCTTGCGGATGCCCAGGTCCCGCAGCAGCTGCAGGACGGACTCCCGCACGGTGATCGGGCCCCGGGGCTTGCGCGGGCTCTTGCGCGCTGCGGCGGGGCGCATGGTGGGCTGGGTCGCTCTCAATCTCAATCCTGTCGTTGGCTCTTTCGACGGATTGTTGGGGACCTCCCCATGTGCGGCAATTCAATGAGCTATATATGTAATATAAGCAGCATGAATATCAACGAGATCGACCTGAACCTGCTGCGCCTGTTCGACGCGATCCATGCCACGCGCAACGTGAGCCGGGCCGCGGAGCGCCTGAACCTGTCGCAGCCGGCGGCCAGCCAGGGCCTGGCCCGGCTGCGCGCGCTGCTCGACGACGCGCTGTTCGAGCGGGTCGCCGGCGGCGTGCGCCCGTCGCCGCGGGCCGAGCGGCTGGCGCCCACGGTGCGGACCGCGTTGGCGATGCTGGAGCAGGGGCTGGCCGAGGACGGCCGCTTCGACCCCGCGACCGACCGGCGGCGGTTCCGCCTGCACATGAGCGACATCGGCGAGGGGCGCTTCCTGCCCACGCTGATGGCGCACATTCGCAAGGTGGCGCCCCACGTGGGGATCGACACCCAGTACCTGGAGCCCGCGGAGCTGAGCCTCGCGCTGGACATCGGCAAGATCGACTTCGCCTTCGGCTTCCTGCCCCAGCTCAAGGGCATGCAACGCGTGAGCCTGCTGTCCGACCACTACCTGGTGATGGTGCGCCAGTCGCACCCGCTGGCGTCGCTGTCGACGAAGACCGCCATCCGCAACGCGCTGGGCCGGCTGGAGTTCGTGGCGGTGCGCACGCATGCGGACACGGTGAAGATCCTGCGTTCCCTGCACCTGGAGGCTCAGTTGCGGCTGACCGTGGCGCATTTCACCGCCTTGCCCGACATCGTCCGCGAGACGGACCTGGCGGCGATCGTGCCGCTGGAGATCGCCAGGGCCTACCCACGCGGGGACTATGCCCTGCTCGACCCGGGCCTCCCGAATTCGCAGTTCGAGGTCTTCCTGCACTGGAACCGGCGGTTCCAGAACGACCCGGGCAACCAGTGGTTCCGGGAACAGGTCGTGAAGGTGTTCGGCCAGCGCGCCTGAGTCGCGCGCTCAGTCGTCGGACCGGCGCATCTGCCAGCGCGTGGTCACCTTGAAGCGGTTCTGCGGGTAGATGTTGACGGAGACGGACAGCAGCGCGTCCCGCTTGCCCAGGTAGAACCGCACGACCTTCAGGGCCGGGGCGTCGGCCTGCGTGCCGAGCAGGGGGGCGATCCCGGCGGGGGTGGCGATGGCGCTGATCTCCTGGCGCAGCTCGCGCACGCGCTCGCCATGCTGCTCCTCGATCAGGCGATAGACCATCATGTCGGGCTCATGGATCCGTTCGCGGATGCGCTCGAACAGGGGGTGCACGTAGATCTCGGTGTAGGAGATCGGCTCGGTGCCCTTGGACGGGTAGCGCAGCGTCCGGAAGCGAAGCCAGCGCTGGCCTTGCGCGCCGGGCAGGTACTGGGTCAACTCGCCCTCGACCGTCACCCATTCCTCGGCCAGGACCTTCAGCCGGGTCTGGCGGGTGTGGTGCGCGAGTTCCGCGAGGTCCTCGATGGTGGCGGTGTAGTGCGACTGGGTCGAGCGGGCCTTGACGATGGTGCCGATGCCAGGGCGGCGCACGATCAGCCCCAGGTCCTCCAGGCAGCGCAGCGCCTCGCGCGTCGTGTGCCGGGACAGGCCATAGCGCTGGGCGATGTCCAGCTCACCGGGGAGCAGGTCACCGATGCCGTAGACGCCGCGTTCGATGTCGGCGGCCAGGGCGTCCGCGACGATCTGGTAGCGCGGCGAGCCCGAGCGGATGCGGTTCGGCGCGGACTCGTTGGGCAGGTCGATTGTTTTGGGCATGGGCATCCACGGGGCTCGTCAAGCCGCCTGCTGGTGTGAGGCCTTGAGATGCGGGCATTCTCACACACCCGCACCGGCAGCCCGCCGCCCCGCCGTCAGCGCGCCGACTCGCCCAATCGCCCTTCGCGGAAATCGCTCAGCGCCTGGTAGATCTCCTGCTGGCTGTTCATGACGAACGGCCCGTACTGCACGATCGGCTCGTTCAGCGGCTGGCCGGCGATCAGCAGCACCTTCGCGTCCACGCCGGCCTCGATCACCACGCCATCGGCCTGCGGGTCGTTGGCCAGCAGCCCCATTCGCTGCGCCGGCACCACCGTGCCGCCCACCGTCACCTCGCCCCGGTACACGTAGACGAAGGCGTTGTGCCCCGCGGGCAGCGGCTGCTCGAAGCGGGCGCCGGCCGGCAGGTGGATGTCCAGGTACAGCGGCTGCGTGATGTCGCGCGTCACCGCGCCCTGCACGCCATGGCTCTCGCCGGCGATCACGGTCACGGCCACGCCCTGCGGGGTCACCAGCTTGGGGACCTGCGCGTCCTGGAAGTCGCGGTACCAGGGGTCCTTCATCTTCTCGCTGCTGTGGAGGTTCAGCCACAGCTGGAAGCCCTCCATCACGCCGTCTTCCTGCTGCGGGATCTCCGAGTGGATCACGCCGCGCGCGGCCGTCATCCACTGCACACCGCCGTTCTCCAGCAGGCCCTCGTGGCCCGCGCTGTCACGATGGCGCATGCGCCCGGCGATCATGTAGGTCACCGTCTCGAAGCCGCGGTGCGGGTGGTCGGGAAAGCCCGCGATGTAGTCGTCCGGGTCGTCGCTGCCGAAGGCGTCCAGCATCAGGAACGGGTCCAGCCGGCGCTGCAGGTGGTGCGTGAGCACGCGCGTGAGCTTGACGCCGGCGCCGTCGGAGGTGGCCTGGCCGGCGACCAGGCCCTCCACCGCGCGCGGGCGAGCCACAGGGGAGACGGTGGTGGTGGGGCTGGTCATGGCGTCATCCTCAGGCCAGGGCGGCTTCGAGGTCGGCATGCGCCTGGGCGAAGGCCTTCTCCACGCCCTCGGCACCCATGGCCAAGCCTTCGGCGTAGATGAAGCGCACGTCCGTCATGCCCAGGAAGCCCAGCACGGTCTTCAGGTGCGGGACCTGCGCGTCACGCTCGGTGTCGCGGTACATGCCGCCGCGCGCCAGCGCCACGTACACCTTCTTGCCCTGGATCAGGCCCTCGGGGCCGTTGGCGGTGTAGCGGAAGGTCACGCCGGCCTGGGCGATGGCGTCGATCCAGCTCTTGAGCTGGATGGGGTTGCCGAAGTTGTACATGGGCACGCCCAGCACGATCACGTCATGGGCCTGCACTTCGGCGATCAGCGCGTCGTCCAGGGCCACGCGGGCGGCCTGCTCGGGGGTGCGCTGGCCGGCGGGGGTGAAGCGGGCGCCCAGGGCAGCCTCGTCCAGCACCGGGTGGGGCGTGACGGCCAGGTCGCGCAGGGTCACCGTGGCGCCAGGGTTGTCGGCCTGCAGGCGGGCCGTGACGGTGTTGGCCAGGCGGGTGGAGTTGGCGCCTTCGCGGCGGGCGCTGGTGTTGATTTGCAGGATCTTCATGAGAGGGCTCCAGTGTGTTTGGGGAATGGGTCAACTGTATTTCGGGAAAATACCCTTGAAAATCCCCCGTCATAGATATCATTGTTCCAATAATGGAACAATCGAGTCCCTCCATCGACCCCAATGACCTGCTGATCTTCGCCAGCGTGGCGGAGCTGGGCAGCTTCAGCCGCACGGCCGAGCGCCTGGGCTTGCCCAAGTCCACCGTGTCCCGGCGGCTGGCGGGGCTGGAGCAGGCGCTGGGGGAGCGGCTGCTGCTGCGCACCACCCGGCGGCAGGCGCTGACCGAGTTCGGCCAGCAGCTGCTCGGGCATGCGCGGCAGGTCGCCGACGAGGTGGAGGCGGTCACCGCGCTGAGCGCCCACCGGCAGGCTGCGCCCAGCGGGCGGCTGCGCGTGTCCATGCCCAGCGATTTCGCCAACGTGCTGCTGGCCGACTCGCTGGCGGCTTTCGTGGTGCTGCATCCGGCCATCACGCTTGAGCTGGACCTGTCGCCGCGCCGGGTGGACCTGCTGGGCGAGGGCTTCGACATCGCCGTGCGCATGGGCGACCTGCCGGACGACCGGCTGCTGGCGGCGCGGCAGCTGAAGGTGCTGTCCAACGGGTTGTATGCCTCGCCCCACTACCTGGCCGAGAACGGCGCGCCCGCCTGCCCGCAGGACCTGCTGGGCCATGTGGCCATCCGCCTGCCCGGGGCCCAGGGCGAGCCCGGTGCCTGGACGCTCACGCAGGGCGGGGAGCGATGGGAGGGCGTGCCCCCGGGACGGCTGATGGCCAACTCGCCGGAACTGCTGATTCGCCTGGCGGCGGCGGGGGCGGGGATCGCCGCCGTGCCGGATGTGCTGGCCGTCGCCGACGTGCGCGCGGGCCGGCTGCAGCGGGTGCTTCCCGGCTGGTGCCTGCCGACGCACACCGCGTGGGCGGTCTTCCCCGGCCGCAAGCTGATGCCGACCAAGACCCGGGCCTTCATCGACATGCTGCGCATTGCCATGGGCGGGATCGACGGCGTGGACGACCCGGCCCCGGGCCTGTAGAACTTAGGGGCCACAGACAAGCGGGCCCTCCAGGGCGCACACTCCGGGAGCGCAGTCGTGCGGGTACCGGGGGCGGTCATCGCGCCTGCGCACGCTCCCTTCCCACCAGGACTCCCATGCGCATGCTGCGCCAGGCCTTGACCGTGGCCCGCCTCGAGGCCGCCATCCTCCGCCGGTTCCCGCGCCTGTGGGTGGCGGTGCTGGGCATCGTCCTGGTCCCGGCGCTGTATGCCTTCATCTGCCTGGAGTCGGTGTGGGACACCGCCAGCCGCACGTCGGCCCTGCCGGCCCTGATCGTCAACGAGGACCGGGGCACGGCCGTCGGGGAGCAGCGCGTCCACATCGGCGCGGAGCTGGCCCTCAGCCTGCGGGAGCGGGCCCGCTTTGGTTACCGTGAACTGACAGACCCCGAGGCCGCCCGCCGGGCCGTCCAGCGCGGCGAGGCCGTGTTCGCCCTGCTGATTCCGCAGGACTTCAGCGCCAGCGCCATGTCGGCGCAATCGCCCGGCGCCGGCCGGCTGCTGGTGGTCACCTCCGAGGGCAACAACTACGTGGCGGCCGGCCTGGCCCGGCGCTTTGCGGCCGAACTCGGGCACGAGGTGAACGAGGCCCTGGCCGCGCGGCGCTGGAGCGCCGTGCTGGGCGCCACGGCCTCGTCGTCCGACAGCCTGCTGCGCCTGCGCGAAGGCGCCACCCGCCTGCGCGAGGGCGCGATCGCGCTGGAGCGGGGCGTGGCGCAGGCGCATGAGGGGGCAGCCCGCACGGCCGAGGGCAACGGACGGCTGGCCACTGGCGTGGGCGCGCTGGCCGACGGCGCCCGCCAGCTCGGCACCGGCGTGCGCGCGCTCGACGCCCGGCGGCCCGCCGCGGCGGACCTGCAGGCGCTGAAGTCCGGCGCCGCGCAGCTGGCGGCCGGGCACGCCCAGTGGCAGGCCGCCGTGGCGCCGCTGGACGACGGCGCGCGCCGGCTCCACGAGGGCCTGCTGTCGCTGAACGAGGGCGTGGTCGACATCCCCTTCTACGGCACGCAGCTGGTGTCCGCGACGTCGCGCCTGGGGGAGGGCGCCGCACAGCTGCAGGCTGGCGTGCGCGCGGCCAGCGAGGGACAGGCCCGGCTCGGCGCCGGCGCCCAGTCCGTGGCGGCGGGCGCGGCCCAGGTGGCCGAAGGATTCGGCGCCTACGCCGCGGGCGTGTCGGCCCTGGCGGCGCGACTGCCGGCCGAGGCGGCCGTGGACGAGGTGGCGGCAGGGGGGCTGCAGCTCGCGCAGGCCGGTACCCAGCTGCGGGACGGGCTCGGCCAGCTGCGCGCCTCGGCCACCCAGCTGGCAGCGGGCGTGGACACGCTGGCCCGTGCCCTGCCCGATGCGGTGGAAGGACCGGCGGGCACCCCGGAAGGCCTGGCCATGACCGTGCAGCCCCGGCTGGAGATCGACGCGCCGGTGGCCCAGGAGGGGCTGGGCTTCGCGCCCAACTTCATCCCGGTGGCGCTGTGGCTGGGGGCGGCCATGGCGGCCTTCGTCTTCCCGCTGCGGCAGGTGCCCCGGCGGGCGCAGGGCAGCTCCAGCCTGGCGGTGATGCTGGGCAAGACCGGCCTGCTCGGGGGCATGACCGCGGCCCAGGCGCTGGTGGTGCTGCTGATGGTGTGCACGTTCCTGGAGCTGCGGCCCGTGCATGCGGCCGGCCTGGCCCTGGCCATGGTGGCCAGCTCGCTGACCTTCATGCTGGTGGTGCTGCTGCTGGTGCGCGCCTTCGGCGACGTGGGCAAGGCCCTGACCCTGCTGCTGCTGGTCCTGCAGCTGTCCTCCTCGGGCGGGGTGACGCCGATCGAGCTGACGAACGATTTCTTCCGCATGGTCAGCCCCTGGCTGCCCTTCACCTGGAGCGTCAAGGCGCTGCGGGCCAGCGCCTTCGGCGCCTTCGGCGGCGAGTGGGTGGCGGCGACCGGCATGCTGCTGCTGTTCGCCCTGGCCGCCTTCATGCTGTCGGTGCGCCTGGGGCGCTGGCGCTTCGTGCCGGACGAGGCCTACCGGCCGGCGCTGGACCTGGAGCGCTGACCCCCCGGCCGGCCACCCCGGCGGCGGGCCTGCCTACAATGCGCACCCTTCGCGCCGGCTTCACGCCCCCGCGGCGCCCGCCCAACCCCTTTCCCGAACCGCTCCCATGGACATCGTCGTCAACGAAGAACTCAAGGCCTACATCGACCCGCTCACCGAGGACGAGTACCAGGCGCTCGAGCGCAGCATCCTGGCCGAGGGCTGCCGCGATGCGCTGGTGCTGTGGGGCAACGTGCTGGTCGACGGGCATAACCGCCATGCGATCTGCACCCGGCACGGCCTGCCGTTCCAGACCGTCCAGGCCACGCGCTTTCGCTCCATGGAGGACGTGCACCTGTGGATGATCGACCAGCACCTGGGTCGCCGCAGCCTGTCGGACTTCCAGCGCGGCGTGCTGGCGCTGCGCAAGCGGGAGATCACCGCGCATCGGCGCGCGGAGGCCCCAGCCGCCACGGCGCCAGCGCCAGCCGAGGCGCTGGACACACGCGAGGCCCTGGCCCGCATCGCGCGCCTGAGCAGCAGCCAGGTGCTGCAGATCGAGAAGATCCAGAAGCAGGCCGCGCCCGAGGTGGTGGCGGCGGTGAAGGCGGGCACGATCTCGCTGAACGCCGCGGCCACCGTCGCCAGCCTGCCCGTGCAGGAGCAGGTGGCCGCCGCCGCCGCGGGCAAGGACGAACTCAGGCAGGCGGCCAAGCGCGTGCGCGAATCGCGCCGCCGCCCGCCCGCCGGGGAGGCGCAGGTGGCGGCATCTGACGAGGCCTGCGGGCCTGGCGACGAGCCGCGCGCCGTCGATGACACCGTGGAGACGCTGCGCCAGCGCGTGGCCGAGCTCGTCTCGGAGAACATGGCCCTGCACCAGCAGGTGGCGCAGCTGAAGAACCGGCTGGCCGAACTCAGTCCGGCTTGACGACCTCGACGGGGTAGGGCGGCAGGCCCGCCAGGATGCGCCGGCCGTAGGCCTGCTCGGTGATGCGCCGGTCGAAGATGGTGATGCGGGCCGTGTCGGTCTCGGTGCGGATTCCCCGCCCGGTCCATTGCAGCAGGCGCACGCCGGTCTCGGGCACCACCAGGTCGGCGAAGGCATTGCCACCGCTGGCCTCCACGAACTCCGCGCGCGCCTCGCCCACCGGGTCGTCCGGGCTGCCGAAGGGCAACTTGGTGATCCATAGCTCGCGGCACAGGTCGCCCGGCAGGTCCAGGCCCTCGCCGAAGGAGGCCAGGCCCAGGATCACGCTGGGCAGGCCGGCCTGCACGCGGCGGGTGTGCTCGGCGACCAGCGCGCCGCGCGGCTTGCTGCCCTGGACCAGCACGCGCTCGCGCAGCCCGGGGTCCAGCGCCGCCACGGCCTCCACCGCCTGCTCCAGGTGCCGCCGTGAGGTGAACAGGGCCAGGCCGCCGCCCTCCAGGTCCTGGATGGCCTGGGCCAGCAATTGCGCCACCTCGGTGTTGAAGGCCGCCAGGTCCTTGGGCGAGGCCCGCGTCTGGCGCACCACGATGCGGCCCTGGCGCGCGTAGTCGAAGGGGCTGGGCACGGCGGCCGTGCGCACGTCCGGGTCGCCGGACAGCCCGCCCTCGCGCAGGAAGAAGCCGAAGCTGCCGCAGCTGGTGATGGTCGCCGAGGTCAGCACCGCGCCGCGCACCCGCGACCACAGGTGGTGCCGCAGCAGGTCGCCCGGCAGGATGGGGCAGGCATGCAGCTTGACGCCGATGTAGGCACCGTCCGTGTCGAAGGAGCACCACTTGGCGGTGCGCCGCGCGGCCTCGCCCTGGGCCAGCAGGCCCTCGCTGGCCTCGCGCGCCGCCGTCAGGTGCGGCACGAAGCCGCCCAGCGCCGCGAACAGCGCGGTCAGGCGCGTGCTGCCGGGGTTGTCCCGCATGCGCGCGCGCAGTTCGGTGGCCAGCTTGCCGGCCGCGTCCATCAGGGCGGTGGCCTGCACGGACACCACGCGCAGCGGTTCGCCGAGCAGCTCGTGCACCTCCACCTCGCCCAGGCGCTGCACGCC
>JACCEA011765290.1_pt1 | contig 18429 bp, 10 predicted proteins | sample 7449851 | NCBI WGS metagenome assembly JACCEA01 (sample SAMN15323453, study PRJNA562643) | freshwater metagenome | isolation source: river surface water | place: USA:Blue River Watershed | collected 2017-08-18
CAACATCAACACCATTAGGATAGTTCAAATCAAAGTTAGCATAGATGGTGGTAGGAGTTGTAACAGTGGTATCCAAAGACCATTTCAGATGGAACTTAGCGGTGGAGGCATTGAATGAAAATGAAGTGATGTTACCAGAAACTGCCATAGGATATGTTCTGGCCAACTTCTTGCATGGAAGCGGATTGAGATCACCGTTATCATTCCAAATTAGCCTCTCTCCATAACCGGTCTTGCATGAACCATACGCAGCTTGCTGGGAGTCAGAGTTCAAAGTTTCTTCAGTTTCCTTACAGAAAGATTTAAATTCCCACATTGCCCACGATTGAACATAAGTATCAGCAGCATCTGCTGCAGCAACGAATGGATCAACCTCGACACTATCGGAGAGATTTGGACGTTCAAACTCAGTCAAAACCGACGCAACATTCAATCTTTCAGCATCCTTGTTACGTTGATGGAAGTATATCTTTTCGGTGAACTGAGGTGGCTTGTAAAAATGGTAAGCGAAAACGGATCGATCGGCAAACTCAGTACCCCCAGGTGGGGCAGAGAAACCAACTGGCACAGGATCGTCCCAAGTTACAGCTGCGAAGAATATCAAAGCATTGGGGTCTGCCTTTCTGATTGAAGTGGCAAGTGTGTCATAGGCTGGTTGCAAAACTTCTCGGTCAGCCACCGATGGAATAAAACGCTTCGGCTCTGAGAACACATCACCCGCCCAAGGCTCATTGATCAATTCATATCCCAACACAGACGGATACTTGTGAAGTCTTTGCGCGACTTGATTCCAGAACCCGGCCCAGCTTGAAAGGATACCGTTGGTGTCAGTGTACAAAATTTCAAAAGCACTACTTGTGGCATATGTATTGTAATATGATGCCCAACCGTTCAAAGCGCAGTCCTGTCTGGTTGGAAATCCATCAGACGCAATAGCAGTGAAAGGAGTGTCCGCTACAGGTACAGGAAATTGTTTTGCATCTGCAACATTTGATGTAATAGTTGCCCAAGCTGGGATACCTTCACCACAGAACTTTTCCGATAACACATCTTGATGCATGTCCACCAAAACATAAATACCATACTTAGCGGAATTGCGTACGATTTCCTCCACTGTATCCAAATATGCACTATCGTACTGTCCGCGCTGTGGCTCTACACCTGGCCACATCACTCCAAGGCGAATTAAATTCATACCAAGCGACTGCAAAGTTTGGAAATCTTTGTCGGTGAGTGAAATATCCATATCCCACTCCTTGGTTGATGGAATCCAAGGTGCTCCTTTTACGATTGCATTCACGCCATGAAAGATAACTCTATCATAAAAATGTAATAAACAAAAAATATAGAAAAACAAACTGATATCAAAATTGAGCTTACTCTCTGCCTGTGGTGGACTGAACGAATCTTCTGTTACCGTTGCTGGTTGTGCCCGATAGAACAACCTTAGAAAGTTCAATAGCGCACACAAATCTCGAGACGAGAGAAAGAAGAACAATCAAAATTGGAAAGATATTTTTCAACATTTTCTTCGACCGTCATCAGACCAAAATCAAAACAAAAGGAATATAATCTGCAATAATCTGGCCCAATATTCCATATTTGCTTGTGCCGCAGCAGTGCGTGAGGTAAAACCTGCCTAATTGAGCGGAATTTATGTGAATACTTTTCTCGTTACCACATACTTCTACTTATTAGTAGTAAAAATAATAATATTGGTATATCGTAAGTTGTTGTGTACTTTAATTTAACGTCATCTCCGCACGGTAATATAGAAAACTACGGTCAATTTATTTCATGACTAAATTTTTAGATAAGTAGAGTTCGAATGTATGATTGTGTTCATTCCAAATGTATCATCATAATGCATCGACAACACAATAATGATTCACACTACTGCCATTCCGCTATGAGCAGCAATATTCTTGAACATTTCTAAAGTTTGTGGATCCTGCGACAGTACATCTTTCAACATGGTTTTTACCTCACCAATGATTGCGCCAAACTGCGTTCGCACAGCATTCTTGTTGGTCCAAAGTGAGTCTACGTAAACAAAACAACAACAAAACATCTGCGCAAGAGATTAAAATATCAACAACATGCGAGAATAGAGTGAGACAAATATTCCATCTTACTTCAAAGAAAGCGTCTTCCTGGTTAAAGATTTGATGGTACACAGAGCAGTTACTTCGAAAGCTAATATTAACGTGTACATGTAAACTACAAATTAAAAATTGTGATTTCAAAGCATAAACCGCACCTGTCATTTCGAATCTGCAATATGTCTGCCAATAATAATGTCAAGTTGACACCAACGATCGCAAAAGGGTATTGCGCTTTGGTGTTCGCCTTGTTACGATTTATCATATCCGAGGCAAGCTTCGGGTATCTTTCGCTAAAATATACCATTGCTTGGAGTGCTAGTAAACCAGAACTTTTCAAATCTGCCTTTGGGTGGCTTGTTTGCCATCCAGCAGTTTTCCACTGCACACTTTCCACGTTTGATACAGTTATTGCAGGAGCTCCAAGACATTGCAAGGCGTATAGTTTAACCAATATTGAGTTGTGTAAATCATCAGCAAAAGTTGTAGACAACAATGTGGAGATGCGAGACAAATTCTCGTATGCTACCAAATAATTAGCATTGTCACCATCAGCAGAAAACGAACTATTTGTCGTACTAAAGTTGTTCAACGTTGTTTGCTGAATCTTTTCTGCTGTAGATAAAACTGCTTTCCACAAATTAGATGCGCCTTTTTTAACTGATTGAATAGTTGCTCCATAATCTTGTTGTGTTTCGCCAGATCCTTCAAAGGAATTATTACTACCACTGCTAGTATTGTTATCATTTCTCTTTTTGAAAAGAGGGATAAAGGCTCGTTCATCTCGAGCAGAAGGTGACGGAACAGAAGAAATAACATCATCATTTGAATAAGATGGTTCTATCAAAACATCACAGTCAGGGTGATTAAATAAGCACAGAATGTCAATGGATGCTTGGCCGCCAAGTATGTCTTGCAGTGGAAGATTGTCATCAAAATAGGGTAGATCGAGCCACAAATAATCTACGGGACCCATACCCAGAGATTTTCCAGAAATTTTAACTCTAAAATGTATATCCTTTCCATCACTGGTGCTATTGTTAAGCGTTAACGGGAATTGTTGAGTCAGCTTGTCGCCCGTGACTGGATTGGACACAAAGTAGGAACAAAGCGGAACGAGATTCTCAGTCTCATCGATAAAAACAGAAGAATGGCGATAAAAACAATTGACTTGCATGGTGATAAGCTACTGCAGTCGCTATTTTCGATTAAAATGTGAATGAAAAATATCCACTTTTATTGCTTAGTGTGTGGCCGACGGGGTTGCGGCATCTACTGACTGCTGCTCGGCTGCAGCAGCTGCTGCTGCTACCCGGCGCCTCATGCTGCTGCTGCTGCTGCGCGCGCTCTGCTGGGGGCCTGCTGCTGTGGAGCTCTATGCTGCTCTGCTGCTGCCTGCTGCTGTGTGCGCCTGTGGCTGCGTACTGCTACATTGTTGTGGTAGTGCCAAACAGTACCATCCATGTATCAAAGGTGCACCTTAAGAAGTATATACGATGTACAACATGAGGTGAAATAATCCAAGGTGACAATTATACGGCATTCGACTACAATAATAATAAAACAAAACACAGCGTAATTCCTATTTCTCTATCATTTCCCATACAAATACGCTCTTGTCATTACCTCCAGTTGAAATCAAATGCTGAGCAGACCATCGTACATTCGTTACATGCGAAGAGTGGCCAGTGAGAACAACCGATGATGAATTCGGTATCACTGATGGGAAGCGAAGTACCCGAATATTTCCAGAATCCTCTCCCGTCGCTAAGTATTTCTTTGTGGCGTTGTGTCTATCCACAGCATTGATGTCACTCGAGTCATAAGCATTTGGTGGCCAAATGCCTTGTACAGGCCAACCAAATATACATGTTTGCGATAACCAAAGGCGCCCCTCTCCTTCATCATCATCTAGCACACCGTTGTAATCAGCTACTTTGGTTGCTGAGGGCTCTTGTCTCTTATTTTCAATATCATAAAACAACAATTCATTTCCAAGGTCATTAGACTGAATATACTTTCCATCCACAGAAAAATCAAAATGAGTAATCATAGAAGAATGTTTATTGAACACAAAAGACGGGTTTTTCACTTGTAGCTTAGCGTTGAAATCATCCCAGGGGAAGGAAGGGGCATTTGGATCGTGAGTAACAATGGGCAATTCATATCCATACATTTTACAATCTTTTGGAGCGATGCAAAGTAATTTTCCATCTAAGGAGAATTTGATATCAGCAACAGATGGGAAAGCTGTAGCTTTATCAGCCTTATATGTTGAACATCCTGATGCTCTTAACTCCAAACAAACTTCACCCATCATCGTCTCTGTGTCATCTCCACGAGCTGAAGTTGAGCTTAAATTGGGAATATTAGCCGCAAACATCAGAACTGACATACCAGAATAATCTTCAGCACCCTCTCCTTTATTTTCCACTTCCTCATCATCTTCAGGGCCTTTCGAAGGCTTGCCTTTCTTGTTTGCCGCTGCACCTTTTGTGGATTTTCCCTTCCCCTTGCCACCCGATTTTTTCAGTTCTTCTAACCCAACGGCAAGTATGGATGTTTGAGGATGCCATGCTAAGCATCGACTAGCTCTTGGCAAAATCTTTGCATGTATACAGCGATTGTACTTTATTGACCATAATCTTAGAACTTTATCGTCGCCAACAGTTGCAAAGATATCAGGATTGCTTGGATTCACTGCCAAACCCCACAGTTCTCCTTTTGTATGCGAACTGAGCAAATGAGATACTTGAGCTTTGGAGAAATCAAAAGTGAGGCTTGATTGATCACTTTGACTATCCGATAAAGCAGGAGCTTTGATACTTTTGGTTAACAACGGTGGGACCGCTATCTCAACGATATCGCCTCCCGCAGTTCCCACCGCCAGGATCATGGTATTGTTGACAAGCAAATGATTTGGACAAATATCAACAGCGACGACGGCTGTATCAAAAAGAGGCAACTGCAAAGCAGAAGCAGCTGTTTGTAATTCAAAATAACTTGTCATTTGCATAGATTGGTTCCATATTTTGATACAACCATCCTTTCCACCAGATAACATAAATGAACCATCTGAACTTGCGACTAAGGCTTGAATCGCTTGGTCGTGCGCTTTCTCAACACAAAGCTGCAATTCCCTGTTTTCAAGAGTTAAGATATCACCGTTCGATGTCCCAAAGAAAACTGTCCACCCATCTTTGGCGTTCATATTTACCATACACAAGTACGTGGATGCTTGTACCTTCTTTCCCAATCGTGCTTGTTTCTTTGTCAAACTTGCACCTTCTATCTTCCACATGCTCATAGATCTCACACCCCCTGAAATAAATTGACAATCTGCCCACAGTGATGTATTTTCATTTGTTACCCAGTCAGCAAACAGAGTCTAGAAGAAAATAATACATTATATATGATTATAAAATGTGATGTTGTAAAGCTTACAGGTTGTTTATCACCTTTGGCATTCGACAATTGCTGAACTCTGGACCAACTTCCACCGAGATCACTCCATAAAATGTGAGTGAAAGAATCATCCATGCCTATAGAAATCAGCTGATTTCCTGCATCGTTGAATGAAAGAGAAAGAACCCCTCTTTGATGGCAACCCTCCATTCTACTCAACAATCGACACTGTACAGCATCCCACACAATCACACTGGCTTTCCCTTTCAATGATTTTGACGCAATTTGGCCAGTTGCTATGTAGCGACGGTCACGACTCATCGTTATACATAATACATCGTCGTCATGACCTTTGAAGTAATGCTGCTTCCATTCTGCCATGGTTTGCTCTGGGGAGCGTTCCAATAATACAGCCATAGATGCAACAGGATATATCAGCTTCTGGCCAAGATTATAAAACAAATTATTTCGCTGAGAAGGAGCAGAGCAAGAATATCCATGAGCCCACACTAAATTCATATCCACAGCAGGAGCTTGAGCACTAACAGGTGGCGGATTTTTCGGAGGACGGACAGCGCCAACCCAAGGTTTCACAGCTCCACTCTCATCACCACCTGCAGGCCCATCCAACAAATCATCTGAAAATTCGGCATTCAAATCTTCTCCATCTAAGCCAACATCATCACTCGCCTCTTCAATGCGAACTTTCTTGTCACCTTTTCCTCCAGGTCCTGACGAAATGTAAGATGCATCAGTAATTCGATGCCTCCATTGCAAAAGACACTTGTCGTTTCCTCCTGCTGATATTAGACATTCGTCACCACACGTCCACCGTGCATTCATAACATGAGATGAGTGACCACCATATGAAAGCGCTTTGGAGTTTGCTGGATCTAATACTGGATAGCGATACAAATTCACTTTTCCGAAATCATCAGTAGTAACGAGCAAATGACCAGAATTAGATCTACACACTGCATTTATATCACTGCCATCCATGCTGCCTTTCCAAATACCTTGCACTGGCCAACCAAGGGTACAAGTCCAAGTTTGCCACTTGACATCCTTTAACTCACTGGCCGCAGTAATTTGCCGTCCTGTACTTGTTTCGCAAAATAAAAGCTCATAAGCGGAACAATTACTTTGCATATATCGTCCATCGTTAGATAGGTCTAAATGATTGATGACTGAGTTGTGCTTTCCAAAGGTGCTTCGAAGTTGCAATACCACTGTCGAGCCTTGTTGCAAGACATTGTAAATATATATTTTGCAGTCATGGGCACCAGCTACGAGAATACGGCTATCACTCGAAAACTTGATATCACTTATCCATTGCTTTGCGTCTTGTCTTTCTGCTGCTTTCGTTACTTCAACAATCCGACCACCCTCTTGTTTCAAATTGTATACCCTCACAATCCCTCCGCCAGTCTCTTTTCCTTTTCCAACTCTACCTCCAAACCCTAATGCAAGTAAAGTTCCATCATGATTATATGTAACAGTTCGAGAAATATGTCCTAAAGCAACAACCATGAGCATCGTCTTCGAATGAATGTCATAAAAACGTAAAGTTTTGTCATCTCCTGCAAACCAATTAAATAAATTCCACAATCTTTACCACAAATTTGGCAGTAACTTACCGACACTACAATATTGAGGCAACTTAGGATGGGTTGCAATGCCCCAAAGTTCTTCATTACAATGACCTCTGGTGATCACACCCTTACACTTAGAATCATCTATATGTAGTTTTGCTGGATTGGGATCTCCGCCATTAAAAAGTCTTTTTTCTGCGTCCCATCTAACTTCCACCTCAACTAAATCACAGCCTCTTGTGCCCAATGCAAATAGTAGAACATCATTAAATTCTTTCCTCGGATCTTTACTGGGTAATGCTATCATCGACACACTTTGAATTTGTTTCGCTAAAATATCATTTAGTCCAGGAACGGCATGCAATGCAAACGAAAAAATAATCGTAGGACTATTCGTCCCGACATTCCAAATCAATACAGTACCTTCTTTAGTCCCACAGAGTATCCAAGCTATATCATCTGTAACATATCTGGACATCGCTGTAATAGAATTATTTCCACTTTTCTTCGATTTCCCTGTTCCTTCCTCGCTCTTTGGGGCTTCTAACACACCTTTAACGGATGTACCGTCACCATGGATGACATATATATTTCCATCTTCACATCCGACATAAAATGATCCACGAATTTCAACAGTACAAAGAAATTGTTGAACTTTTGCATTTACATTTTTGGTTCCCGTTGTTGTTATTTTTTTCGATGTAATGTTTCTACCGTTAACCGACCACATTCGCAAAGCTTTATCTCCTGATGTTAGGAATTGAACACTTGCAGCAGCAGCACCACCATTCTTCCCTGACTGAACCAGCGGAGACGAAATAATAGACATGTCAAATACGGTCGAATTTTCCATTTTTGCAGTGGCGAGGAGAGTTGAACTCTTCCAGTCACTGATGGTGATACTCAAGTCTTGCCCGATGCTGACTATTAATCTACCATCACTTGAAAATGACAAAAGGTACAAATTCTTTTGCTTAGTCTCTACAACTGCTAATGTTTGCATTGATGGCACCTCCCACACATATACACTTGAAATACCTTGCTGTCCACTTGCAACAATTACTTGCTCACTGGAATTATTGTTTCCCTGTTCATATATTGCCATTGAAACTATATCATCACTATGACCCTTGAAATATCGTTGATGTTTCACTTTGGGATCAAACAAAATACCCAAAGCAGCAGCATAGTACAAAACATATCTTTTACCCCCTTTTATTTGAATGTAGAAAACATTATTTCTACAATCAAAACCTCGATAACCGTGTACCCAATCAAGTTCTAACTCATCATTAGATGGTGCACTGTGGTCAACAAATCCAGAATCATACATCCGTCTCAAAACAGTATCTGTAGCGACAATCAATCCTTCATATGCGTCTGAAGAAGGAACATCATCCAACTGGCTGATTTCATTCAAAGTGCTTGCATATTCACTCAATGAAGCATGCAGTGCAGGAAGCTTCCCAGGATCGGCATTCGACCAAGCGGTTGGGGCAACGATAGCACCCAACCAAGGTTTCACCGCCATAAATTCGTCACCACCCTCTGGAGCATCAAACTCCACAGCAACATCTTCTACACCTGCACTTGCAGAATTTGAATCATCATCTTCCCCCAAATCCTCTCGTTTTGAAGAACTATCGGTGTGCCTCCACTGAAATACACACTTGTCCTCGCCGCCGATAGATATTAGGAAATCATCTGACTTTGTCTTCAACGCTCTCTTTTTATTTCTTGGAGGCAGTGATGCCCACCTACAACAAGTAACATGAGACGAGTGGCCTGAGTATGAATTACACAATGCTCCCTTTTCTTGGAGAGCTGGGTAATTAAAAATGTTCACTTTCCCAAAGTCATCACATGTGGCAATATACTTTCCAGATGGAGAACGATCTACATTGTTAATATCGCTGCCATCCATTGAACCAGACCAGATTCCAATCACTGGCCACCCTGAATATGAATGTGCATGCGGTTAATTATCAACAAACAGTCGATCAACAGCCCAAATGTTACCTAAGGTACAATTCCAAGTATCCCATTCGACATCCTTCAATTTTGATGCGCCATCCGTTACTTGCCCACCAGTTTGAACTTCAGAAAATAATATCTCATATGCACTAGATGATGAACAAAAATTAAGGGCGCAAAGAATTTAATGACAACGCATACCTGCAGCAACTTTGAATATATTTCCCACAAGCAGAAAAATCAAATTGTGCGATTCCTGCATTGTGCTTCGAAAACTTCACTTTCCTTTTAAATTGCGTTGGGACTCCGTACAAGTAGAGGCTGTTGTCTCTAGCACCAACAGCAAGTATTGTTCCATCCGGTGAAAACTTAACAACAGAAATCCATTGTTTCGCTTCTCGAATTTCGGCGACCTGAGTTAACTTAAAATCTGTTGAGTCTTTATTGTAATCAAATCTAATGACTTTCACCATGCCATCTTCTTTACCCTTAACAGCTTTCCCGGATTTTTGTGGTTGCGTTTTCCCTGATCCAAAGCCAATTGCGATGTACAGACCGTCTGGACTATAAGCACAACACCGTGCTACACCTTGCAGATTAAGACATTTTATCAAGGAATGCTTTTTGAGATCCCACAAACGTAAATAACCATCATCTCCAACAGTTGCATATTGTACGCCTTCAGCCACATTTAATTCCGTAATTGGTCTAACAGCTAGGCCCCAAACTTCATCTTGGAAATGCCCAGACACCAATACCTCTGATCTACGTAAATTTCCACCAAAACTACCCCTGGGAAAGGAAATATTCAAGCAATCCGTAAATTCATACTCGATGAGTTCGCAGTGATGCGTTCCAACTAACAAATGGCGAAATGTATTGTCAATCGCAATAGCGCGAACAGAAGGGGGTTTAATCGATTCTCCAGCCCTGCCATTGAGTGAACCACTCAAGCCTTCCAGTTCAACTGATCGAATGAAACCGACCAGAGTAAACTCCCAAAGGGCTTTTAGGCAAGGACCAGTGGCTTGGAATTGCCATCCAACGATCTTACCATCCTTGTCACCAGATACAAAAATTGATCCATCGTTGGTTTGCCACAAAGCGTTGATGGCAGTTTTTTCATGGCAACCAAGGGAACTTTTATCCAAAGTAATCGCAGTTGCGTTCGGCGAAGATTCAGTGGCATATAACAATTCCCCTTCTGCAGTTGCGAAGAGTGCACCACCAGGAAAACTTGCAGCACAAAGCAGAACCTTGTTTTTGTGAGGTCCTAATCGAACGACTTCTTGTGAGAGCAGGCCGACAGTACTATCAAATTTCCACAGGATGGCATGTTTTTCCCCACAAGTGACAAATGAATATTTGTCCTTTCCACCACTACTGATAATATACGCACAATGCATCAATCTATCTTTTGGTCCTTGTGATGATGAAATCATTTTCCCACATAACTTGGAATTATTTTTATCGGTACAATAGATAGCAACAGCATATTCAACACTGATCGAAAAAAGATATTTGCCATCCTTTGAGAAGCATAATTGAGAAACACCTTTGGTGTGACAACCTCGCAAACAAGCCAATGGCAAAAAAGATCCACCATTCCCCTCCCTTTTGCAAACCCATGTGTAAACATATATAGCAGGAGTTTTGCCAATTTCGCCAGTTGCAATCAATGTTGTATTTTCATCAAGTGAGACTGATGCTAATGACAAAATGTCATCACCGTGCTCACTGAAGTAGTATTGCGATTTCTTCAAGCGATTATCTTGAACAATACACAATGCTGCAGCAGTAAATACGATTTGATGAGAATTTAGGAAACTAATATTGTTTCTGCAGTCATATCCTCGATATCCATGCACCCACTCCAATTCAAGGTTAGATTGAGGTTTTGAATTCCGATAAATTTGCTTTGCCAAAGGAGGAATCATTTTTTCTGCTGTCTTCTTCCATGCAGGGTTTGCCATCCATTCGTCCCCAGCTGGAGGACTAATGAGAGATTCGATATCTTCATTTTGAACCTCTTGCAACTCCATATTCTTATTTTCCAAAATATCCAATGTTACCAACCCTTCCAATAACCTTCGCACTACGTGTTGACGGTTTGTACAAAACTCAAAGAATTGCTTATCTGAAAATCTGCTGTTTATCCCTTTCGATTGTGGGGCCGCCAAAGTACACCACGAATGGGCAGTTCCTTTTATGAAACCCTCCGAGCAATTCGTTCGTCCCATCGCGTTGGATAATCCTCGCTCGAAAGAAGATAGTGCAACTATAAAATCATCAAACGTAAAACCTGCAGCAATTTCGGCAGGATCAATGACAATCCATTCAAACAGTTGATCTACTTTATCTTCCAATCGGATATCCGGTGAAAGCAATAAGCATGCTGAGCAAATAGACATGATATCGATGACCTTAGAAGGATTCAGTTCTAGCCAGAGCGCTAAAAAATCTTTTATCTCTTGATCAATTACTGCTTTTTCGGATTTTGCTTTTGATTTAGTTGCCGCAACGGCACTATTGGTGTGAACATGGGGATTCTCCATGGTGTGATTTGCTGCAGCTTCTAATACTACTTGCGTTTCAGCGTGTGTCAACGCAAATGAAGGATATCCTTGTTCCAAAAAAGATTCCCACACATCTTCATAGCATAATCTCCGCAATATTCGAGCCCTTGGCTCGATCCCAAGCTTTTTATCTTTTGAGTTTTGGTCATTGACAGAAGATGTTGTAGCATTGCCTGATAGTGGCCGTATCCTCTGCGGATTCACAATTTGTACAAAGTGGTCACCTTCTCCAGCTACACCACTAGTGTTCGATGACGCAATGCCCATCTTAGAAATTTCTACAATGCCTTCCGATAATTGGACAATATTGATATTTTTGTTTCCTCAAATAATTCGAAAGCAAGCAAAAGGGCTCGCGCCGGCGGTTATGCTATTGCTTTTTTCATATTATATACATATGGCGTTGGGAAAGGTTGACAATCTACACAAGAAGATATAGAAAGGCTTTATTGATATAACCGTTTAAGTAAACCGATAAAGAATTCCGAAAATGATGCACTTCCTTTCTCTACTTCACACCTCGTCAATGTTCACTCTCTCTACAACGCACATCTCATTTTGATTGTGCATCTCTGTATTGTTTGTGGAATCACAACATTGCATTGTTCAACCCGCAATGCACCAGCTTGTTTGACATTTCTGATATTCTGGTTTCTCAGAGTAAAACAGTTGTTTGTGAGTGGAGAAGAGATTGCTTATTTGGGAGAGTGATTCTGGAGAAAAAGACCAAACATTTTGGGAGGGTCATTTCGACCGTGTTCTAATCGAATTCACTATGTCTGTTAATGGGAAGGGTCGGATTGATGGCTCTCTCGCATCGAAATCATTGTTTTCGCTTTCCCTCACCACCACACCTCCGTTGCCACTGGCAGAGGCTGGAAACGGTGCGAGTATTTTGTTGTCGACCATGTTAGGGGTCGCGACTGCACAAAAAAACAAGAGTGCGCCATCATCTTCTAGTAGGAGTAAGATGAAGATGAAAAAGAAAGGGAATCAACTTGTGCAGGAAACCATACCTCTCAATGACATACGTCGCACTTATCCGCATTTGGTTCAGACCATGCTCAACCGTGGACAAGTTGATGATTGTGAGAGCAAACTGAGTTCGATATGTGTCACTGATTCATCGTTCTTGTTGATCATCAATGCTGCTGAGAAGGAGAATCCTTTTGGTCCTATTTATCAAGAGATTCATGGTATCCAAGCAGCATCCCGATGTATCAATGCCTATTTTAGTGCAATCCCTGATAGCGTATTCAATATTTCTGAGAGCAAATTCTACAAACGATCAATCGGAAGTGAGATTCATTGTACTTTCTCGTTTTCAGGTAGTATTATTCATAGAATTGTAATAGAAGATCTTGAGCAAATGCATGACATCAGTAATGCCATTATGGGTTTGCAAACATTAGCACAAGTTGCCATCGATCGAGAATACTTACCCACTAATGAAGGAATTATCACGGAAGATTCTCCTGAAGTGGATGATGATGCATCGAATGATCCACAATGCAATCAAGATAGGAAAGAAGATGAATGTGACGACACGCCAGAGGCCCCATCGGATACTCCATCCACCGCGTCATCTCACGAAGATAGCGAATCATTTCAATCCAAAAATAGAACTATGTCCGATTCATCACTATCACCATCGCAACCTACAGAAATAGGGATGAAGCGGCGCTATTCCATTGATCAGCAAGAGCTTGTGGTTCCCACGGGCAAGAAGAGATTGTCTGTAGGTGAAGTTGACTTCTTTGTAGACAAAGACGATGACTTTGCCTCTTGTGATCAGCTAGTCATCGCAACAAGCAAAACCAAATTCAAAATTGGCGAAAGGATGCTTTCGGCCAGGTCGTTTTCAACAGGAGGTAAAATAGTTTTCACATTAAACACGGATAAGCGTGTGCAGAAGTTGGAAGTTACATACTCGTCAAGGCAAGCTACACAATCAAGCAAGTATATTGATGAAAGTATGATTGATCGATAAGGAATTACATTGTTCAATGCATTTTCTTCTTTCCCATCATGTCGATCATGTAATAGTAGAGCTGCAATGTAATCATGATCTATTCAATGAAACAGAAAATGATTTGCTAAAAATTTGAATAATTTGTAGATAATGTTTGATGACTATATGTAGTGCTAACAATTTTGTGTATTTGTGACTCGTGGTGCTACTTATCAAGTTATTTGTTTCGATACTATATTGCGAACCATGATATGTTAAAAAAAATTGAATTAACACAGTAATTGGCCAGAGAAACATCGATATCCCGCTGAATTATAATCCATCCATCATCATTTAATGGGGAGTATTTGAGTGAGACTTGGAGTCATCCGCTGTCCACATAGCCGAAATGCCGCAATCTCATTGACCACCATCAATTACTACAACATTATGCTTCCAATATTGGGTGAAGCAATGGAGTCAACAACTCCCTCGGGTCTTGATTGAAATATTATTGAACAGTTGACACAAATCAGAATCCATCAGCGAGATCGATCAAAACGAATGAAGAGTGTACGCTTGCTGCTGTAACTGCTGCTGTAGAATGAGCTCTTGTTGTTGCTTCTTTTCTTCAGCTCTTTGAATAAAATGTTGCAATAGTGCCATTAAATTACGCATACTGTTCATTTCTTGTTGAATACCAGGAATTTGCTTCTCATAAATTTGTTTTACTTGATCAGTGTAGGCAATATGTTTCTTTTCTTCGTCATCTATTTCATGGTCAAGTTCTAATAGAGCTTCGATTGTGAGACAAGTCAATCTCTTATATCGGTTCATCAATCTACAGCTGTGCTGAATCAACATATCGCACTCTCGATAATCCGATTGACGTTGATTTGATCTCTCTTGCAACTCATCAATCCAAAGAGTCAATCGCTCCTCAACTGCATGCTGATATTGCTTGAGATTAACAACCGTTGCTCCACAAGGTTGAGTCCTAAGAGATTTTCGGTTGGATGCTGATTGAGTGCTCTGAGCCGCAACGGATGGAGATTTGGATTGCGTGGTCACCACACTCTGACTCGACGATCTACTTTTTTGAGATTGCTTCGTTCGATTCGACCTTAACGTTCCTACTGATTGGGAAGTAACAGATTGATTACTGCTACCCACACCATTCGGGGTAGTGTTGCGGGAAGCAGTGGACGGAGGCAGAAGATTTGCAATGGGTGCAGACTGACTGATACCTGCAATACCACTGACAGAACCCGCAGAAAGAGCTGCATTGCCAAAGTTTCGACCCATATTATTAGATATTCTTGCTGAAACTGGCCCTTGCTGTTGCTGTGAAGCTGCAACACCCACAGTTTGGATCTGATTACGTTGTAAATATTCCGAGCTGTTGTGTTGATTCAAAGCATCTTCGTATCGAGCTCGTATTCCAGAAAAGTCTGTTGTTGCCATTCCAATGTCACTCTATTGCAAAATCTGAACAAGACAAAACCGCCACAATCTAAGCTACAATATGAACTATGACAAATATATTGTATCCCCTATCAATATGGAATCTGGATCTGCATGGGCGGAATGCAATTAATGCATAATTTAGCTTAATTTGCCAATGGGTGTAACTGTCAAACGACGTTTCTGAAATATCGAAGTTTACTATTTAAAAATTGTAAATATTATGTTCTCGAATTTCCATGATTTGAATAACTCGCACATTTTCTTCCAAACCAATCAAGCAAAGTTTGCGACAATCTGGAATAATCATATTCTCTACATACAAGCAGTTCGAGTGATTTGGTGCTCAACTTGCATTGATTGACTTCATCGATCATGGGGAAATCCGGTATGGATGGAATTCTTCCATCCAAGAAGTCAAAACCGAAGAAGAAAGACAAGAAGAAGGCCGCTACAAATACCCCCGCTAAGGGACGCAAGAACCACAAGGCCTTCAATGTTGCGAACGTTGTCAGTGCCAAGCGCAATATGCAGCGCAATCTTGACAAAGCTCAACAAAAGGAAGTTGTTCCACTTTTGAGTCGTGAAGAAGCCGAGGCTCCACCCGCCATGGTTGTTGTTATGGGCCCTAAAGGCGTTGGAAAGTCGACATTGATTAGATCCTTGGTGAAGATCTACACAGGTCAGAATCTCACAGATACCAAAGGCCCTATCACTGTAGTTGCTGGGCAAAAGCGTCGAGTGACATTCTTTGAATGTCCTCTGGATCTCTATTCAATGACAGACTTGGCAAAAGTCGCAGATTTGGTACTGTTAGTCATTGATGCCAGTTATGGTTTTGAAATGGAAACCTTTGAATACTTGAATCTGTTGCAATTGCATGGGTTTCCAAAAGTCATGGGTGTTTTAACCCATTTGGACAAATTCCGTTCCATGAAATCATTGCAAAGTACAAAGAAGGCAATTAAACATCGCTTTTGGACTGAAATTTACAAAGGCGCTAAAATGTTCGATTTCATGGGAGTTCAGAATGGTAAATATCGCAAACATGAAGTTAAGAGATTGTCATTATATGTCAGCAGAGTAAAATTTCGACCTCTAATTTGGCGTAATACACATCCTTATTTGGTGGTTGATCGTGTAGAAGACGTCACTCCATCAGGCCAGTCTAATGATGGTGACAAGGATGTAACGCTCTATGGTTATATCCGTGGCTCGCACTTCAAAAGTAACACTAAAGTTCATTTGATTGGTGCTGGAGATTTTGATATTCATAATATGTCTGCTTTACCTGATCCTTGTCCATCCAAGCATCATGACGAAGTGGATGCGAATGGAAAGATCCGTAAAGGTCGATCTTTGAGTAAGAAAAAGGAGAACCTTTTATATGCTCCAATGGCAAATGTTGGAAGAGTATCTATGGATAAAGATAGTATGTATATTGAATTGAAGAATATCAATTATTCTAAGCGCGATCAACTCTATTTACCTGATCAACAAGGTGCATCAACACTTGGAAATGGACCTATGACGGGGCCGATGGAGCTGTTGCGTAGTATGCAAGATGTCAAGGAAGGTGTTGATACTCAGCTCAAGAAATCCCAACGATCTCTTGACATATTTGCGAATAGCGCAAGTCGTGGTAGTAATGAATTGGGTACTGATGATGAAGACAACTCCGATAATGAGGATGACGATGATGACCACAGCAATTCTGAAGATTCTTATGACCGTGATGACGATGATGAAGATGAAGGAGAGTTTGATGAAGAAGATGAAGATGATGAGGAAGATGGAGATCAGGAGGATGATGAAGATGATGAAGAAAGCGAAGAGGATGAGGATGGTGATGACAACGAGGAAGATGAAGATGATGACATCGATGATCGCAGAAAGGTAGGCAAGAGACCTGCTGCATTTAGATTTGGTGACTCAACTGGAGAGGATGATGGTGATGAGGGGGGTGATGGATATGACTTCAGTAATCCTATGTTGGATAACATGACTGACGTAATGAAGTTAGTCTATGGTGACGATTGGCTGCAATCGAACACCACTGGATCTTCCAATAAATCTAAGAATGGTAAAGGGAAAAAGAACTTAGTTGATGATGATGAGGATGATGGTGATTTCTTTAAGGTCAAAGCCACTTCAAAGACATCAAGTGATGATATCGACGAGCTTAATGCTCTTGATAGTAGTCGCACTATTGTTCGTAGATTACCAGGTAGTGATGCTTATAAGAAGGTCGAAAACTACAAAACCAACCATACAAATTATTTGTTGTTGAAGCAACGCTTTGTTACTGGTGGTTGGAAAGCCCCTATCACTGCCAAAGGTACTGGTTCTGGCGGTGAGGTTGATGATGATGATCAAAGTGTGGGAGAGGGGGAATTTGAAGATCTTGAAGGTATGGGAGGACCTTCCCACGGTATTGGTGGAGGAGATGACGATGATGATGAGGGTTTTGACTCTGATAAGCAAGAAGCAATGAATGACAAGATTGATCAAGAACTTCGTGAACTGAATGCCAAGAAGAAGGCTGCTTTCAAAGCAGGTTTCGATGATAAATATGACAAGAAGAAATCGGTTAGTTATTAGTGAGTTTTTGTAATTGCTATGTGATTTAATGGGAATAATTTTCGCAGGGTGAACCAGACGACGAGGAAGAAATGGATGAAAATCAAGAAAGTTTGATTGCCGCTGCTGCTAGAAAGAATGAAATGCAACATGAACGGAACAAAAAGGAATTTGGTGATGAAGGTGAACTTGCTCGTCATCGATACGAAGGATTTAGACAAGGTCTCTATGTTCGTATGCACTTGAAAGCAGTTCCAGTGGAGTTTTTGAACAATTTCGACGCATCCAGACCTGTTATTTGTGGTGGTTTGTTACCGAGTGAGACAGCGATGGGATATTTAAATGCTCGAGTAAAGCGACACCGCTGGCACAAACGTGTGTTGAAGAGCACTGATCCGCTCATTTTTTCTATAGGATGGCGTCGTTACCAGGTAAGAAATACTTTCAATTTTATATGACCGTACATCTTATTCGTCTTCTGTTTACCCGGTAGACTATTCCCATCTATACAACGACTGATCAAAATGACCGTGAGAGATACTTGAAGTATACACCAGAGCATATGCACTGTACCGCTACCTTCTATGGTCCATTGGTTGCTCCAAATACTGGTATTCTGGCATATCAAAGAGTTGACAACACCACTGCTGGTTTCCGTATTGCTTTGACTGGTACTGCATTAGAACAACGTGCAACTCCTCATATTGTAAAGAAATTGAAACTGGTCGGTACACCTCTAAAAATATACAAGAATACTGCATTTATCTCTGGAATGTTCAACTCTG
>JACCEA010726659.1_pt1 | contig 18426 bp, 13 predicted proteins | sample 7449851 | NCBI WGS metagenome assembly JACCEA01 (sample SAMN15323453, study PRJNA562643) | freshwater metagenome | isolation source: river surface water | place: USA:Blue River Watershed | collected 2017-08-18
ATTGGGGGCTTAGGAATTTTCTTTGTGAAGTCAATGACCGACAATGTGTCCTATCGATATGAGCATGGCTTTAATCTCATTTCCATGACTAAACAAATTTTGCCTGTCTGACAGCTTAGCTTTGATTCTGTAATTTAAGAATTTGGCGAATTTGCCATAATATGCGCTCAAAAATTCTAGTACTAATAAATAGAGCTTTTCTGTCATTCACTTGAGTATCACTGTCAGTCATTAATTTATTACGAATGCTATCCATCAACTGGCTTCTATCTGATGTCAGCTCTTGTAGTAATTCTATATTTTCATTGGCATCAATATTTTCTTCCATAAGTTGCAATACCAAATGAAGTCCCTCCACGGTAGCTGCAGATAGGCCAGTATGGTAATTTTTTGTCTCTTTTATAGTTTGAGTAAAGCTATTTAAAGAATGCATTAAAGCGACAAGACCCTCATGTCGACTTTGCAATTCAATAAACAAGGTAATTTGATCTCCAAGATCTTGGTGTGATATTTCATCGATGAATTGCTTGATGCTTTGTGCAAGCTGTATATTTGCCTCATGGCGACTATTTAGACTGATTAAATCTTCTTGGTGGAAGCGTACCGTCTCAAGATAATTTGATAGGCCACTAATCAGTCTGTCCTGCTCTTTTTTTATAAGACTGAGTGCGATACTACTATCTTGCGCGGCTTCTGGATAAATGTACTTTGGTTTCGAGAGTGATTCCTCGAGGCTCTCTGGAAAAAGTTTCTGAATTTTTACAACAATTTGCTTTTGAGCAAGCGTGACGATTATTGCACCAGAAACCTGAAGAATAAGATAGATAACGGAAAGATAATAAGCAACATTATCAGTACGTTGGGGTTCGATATTCAGATGTGTAAATGGTAATAATAATAAAACTAGAAGGACAGATAATGTGCCACTCATCTTGGCTAGAAATTGAAAAAAAGCCAATTGTTTTTGGGTACCATTTAAATGGGAGGTAATCAATAACAAGCTAATTCCCGAGCCGATATTGGCGCCCAAAACAAGCACAATAGACGAGCTAAAAGAAATGATGCCAGTCATTACAAATGCAATCGCAATAATAGTAATAGTTGATGCTGACTGAGTAATCATTGTTAGCATCAGCCCAATCATGAAACAGATTACTGAGGTTTCTGCAGAGAATTCAATAAACTCCTTAACCCATGCACTTTGATTGAGTAAGTGGGCACTTTCTTTAATCATGCCTAGCCCAAGAAATAAAAGACCCAATGCAAACAAAATGGCAACTAAATTTTTAGTCCGCTCCAATTGGTCAACATTGAAAAGATGCGAAAGTCCGACAATGCCAACTAAAACTAGGCCAGCAAGTTGAATATTGATGGCAACAAGAAATACTAAAAGGGATCCGCCGACACTTGACCAAGCAAGCATCTGTAACGCGCTATTAAAAGGAAGAACACCTGAATTTACTAGACCCATGCAAACAAAGGTTGAGCCACTAGTGCTATTGGTGATTGCGCCTAGAAGAGTCCCTGATAATGCAGCGCTGAAATAGCCACCGGTCAATTTATTTAGCAAGGCGCGAAGTTGCTTGCCAGCCAATGGTTTGATACTAGCTGAGAGTAAATGCAACCCGGAAAGAAAGAGTCCTAGTCCAGAGAATGCAACAGCGTATTGAATCATCATTAAATTTATTGACGTATATTTCTAAGAAGTCGGTAAAGACTAAGAATCGTGATTGCCATCACGATAGACATCACAATAAGGATAAATTTTCTAAGATTCTCATAGCGCGAATCCAGTGATTGTCTTATCTGACTGCTTTGTAAGGATTGAAGTTGAGAAAATTCCTCACTCAGCTTATCCATTTGATTATCTAATTGCCTATCGATACCACGCACATTTTGGTCAACTAAATGAATTTCATTATAGTCATTAAAGTTGCTGCGACTGAGTTGGTCATCATATTTCTGAGCAAGTGCACGGTGTTGTTGCAAAACATCTTTAATGTTCTCGCATTGCATAACTAATTGTAAATGATTACATTTTTCCGAAGCGCTATTCAAATTTTGTTCCACTTTTTCGATTTGTAGTTTGAATAATTGCTCATAGTGTTTTCTATCCTTTATATCCTTGCCACGAAGAAGAATATTTTTCCACTCTTGTACTTGGATTTTAAAATCAATACGGGCTGATAAAAGGATGTTATTCAATTCAGATAGTGCAATGGATTGCTGGCTTGCTGAATGATATGCGCGATTCATTGACCAAATTGAAAATAAGGAGATTATCCCTACAAATAGCAACAGACTTATCCAAGTCCATGTAAATCGAATAATGTTTTGCCTAAAATTTGCACTCATAGGTTGGATTTTATGAAGTTTAGTTTAATAGAGAGGGGCTAATTTAAAATTAGAAAAAAAATTAGCATTAAGCTTTGATATTGAGCGTTAACCGATTGCTGTTATCACTTCTTTGGTAATCAAGATCTTCCGTCATATTTTTAATTAACATTAAACCAATATCATCAGGCTGTTCACTTTGCATAGGATTGAAGGCCTCTCCATCAGTTTCAATGGTTAGCTCAACAGTATTGTTTTTCTCGGAGTGTCCAACGGTAAGCTTTAGCTCGACTTTGCCCATCAATGGGCGATAAATCAGTAATAACTCTTCTATTACCAAAAGTAAGCGCTCTTTTTGTTTTTTTCCGATCAATTGTTTTTCACAGAACAATTCAATTTCGGCATTCAAAGCATACAAATCATACTCAGCACTATTGATCTTAAATGAGTAATTACGTATTTGATGGATAAATGCTTTAGTTCGATCTTTTTGAGGGTGATCAAAAATTTGTTCTGGACTTCCCTCTTCGTAAATGAGACCTTGATCCATAAAGAATACTCGGTTTGAAACATCACGCGCGAATGACATTTCGTGGGTAACAATTAACATTGTCATCCCTTCCTGTGCCAGTTTACGAATCACTGATAAAACTTCTTTAACCATCGTTGGGTCTAGCGCTGATGTTGGCTCGTCAAATAAGATTACCTCTGGTTCCATTGCCAAACAGCGAGCAATAGCAACCCGCTGCTTTTGTCCTCCAGAAAGTTCATCCGGATAGCTGTTTGCCTTTTCGCCAAGACCTACTAATTTAAGCAGACTCATTGCTTTACTCTCTGCATCTGCCTCAGATTTTCCGAGTAATTTTATTGGCGCAAGTGTGAGATTTTCTAGAACAGACAAATGTGAAAAAAGATTAAAAGATTGAAATACCATATTCATTTTTTGACGAACTTTAGCCACATCCGCCTTCTTATCCATAATATCTTGGCCATCAATCAATATCTTGCCGCCCGTAGGTTGGTCTAGCAGGTTCAGACAGCGTAAAAATGTACTTTTACCTGTCCCAGAAGGACCAATAATAGAAATAACCTCACCTTTTTTTATCTCGGTGTTGATATCTTTGAGAACGACTAAATCACCATAGTGCTTGGAAAGATGTTGGACTGTAATCATGATGATTTACCTGCCTTACGCTTATATTTTGGATCAGTTACTTTTTCAAGATAATTGAGTGATTGCATCAGCAGCCATGAAATCAGAAAGTACAGGATTGCAATCATAATCAATGGGAAGAAAGCATCAAAAGTTCTACTTCGAATAATATCGCTTGCCTTAGTCAAGTCTTGAACAGCAATATAGCCAACGATAGAGGTCATTTTGACTAGCGAAATAAACTCACCTTTATAGACGGGCAATATACGAATAATGGTCTGTGGCAAGATGATATAAACAAATGTTTTCATTTTATTGAAACCCAAAGATATACCTGCCTCTGTTTGACCTTTTTCTATGCTTTGAATACCGCTTCTAAATATTTCTGCTACATAAGCGCCAAAATTCATTCCAAAAGCGATGGTAGCGACAAAGATTGGATTGATGTTAATTGATCCAAATACAACATAGAAAATAAGCATTAAGATCACCAATACTGGAGTGCCTCGTAAAATACTGATGTATATTTTGGCTGGAATATTTAACATGGCGTGCTTGGACATACGCATAAAACAGACAAGTGCGCCAAGTAGCGTTCCAAAAATGGTAGATAAAATTGAGATTAAGATCGTTGTTTTAAATCCATCCCAAAGCAACAGATAACGTTTCTCTTGCATGATATTGCTATTGAAACTATTCACCACACCTTGCCAAAAATTAATCTCATCCGCTGCATTTTTCTCTTTGTGATTTTGCAATATATTTTTCTTAAGTGAGAAAGCACTCATGCCAATTTCATAATAGGATTCAGCAAAATTAATTTTTTGTTTTCGTTCTTCCGTAATCATTAATGTGACTGCAATGAAATCAATCTTTCCGGTGCTAACTGCCGGCATCAGACTACCAAACTCCATATCATCGAATCGAATATCTTTACCTTGAGACGCAGCAAATCTCTTAGCCAGCTCAATATTCATTCCAATATGCTGGTTATCTCGAATGGTGACAAAGGGAAGTCCGCCATCACTTACATGGCCTGCTACTAATAGGCCATTTTTATTAGGCGTCGGAATGTCAGGCATGACAGGATTTTCCTGTTTCGTCCAGCGGTCTACCATTTGCTGATAGACCCCATTCTCTTTGATGGTTTTAAAGAATATGTTGAACTCGTTTAAAAGCTTGTCATTTTGCTTACTGAAACCGAAAGCAACCGGCATCATCTCAAATGGTTCGCCTATGGTGCCAATATCCGGACTGGTTTTAAGAATTTCTTTTAATGAGACGCTGTTATATATGCCGACATCGACTTTTGCGGTTTTGACGGCCAGAAGTACATCAGAGGGAGACTTGTACTGCATTATTTCTGCTTCAGGGTAGTGCTTGTGAGCGAATGTGTCGTGGGTCGACCCCAGCATAACGGCAATTTTTTTATCTTTTAGATCATCCAAGCTGCTCATTAGTCCTGATGGGTTATCTTTTTTATCGATCGAAGTTGAAGAGTTTTTAGCAGTAAAGGTGCTAGATGTCATCGCATAATAAGCATCAGAAAAATCAATTTTCTTTTTTCGTTCGTCGGTAATAAATAGTGAAGCTGCCACCATATCAACTTTCCCACTGGCGAGAGCAGTGACAAGGCTGGAAAAGTCCATACTGAGTAACTTGAGTTTTTTATGCTGAGTAGCCGCGAAGCGCTGCATCATCTCCATATCAAATCCGATATATTGTTGATTTTCTAACGCGACAAAAGGCAGGCCTGTATCATTAATTCCTATAGTGAGATAGCCTTTTTCTCCCGGATTGGCTATTTCAGGCATCGTCACTTGATGTTGATCCAGCCATCTCTTTTTCATATCCTGATATACGCCATCAGATTTGATTTGTTTTAAGAATTGATTGAATTCATTTCGGAGTTGAGTATCTTTTTTATTAAAGCCTATCCCCAAATCAAAACTTAGCATCTCCTGATCCAGTTTCTGTAAGGTACTATCCAGACTAAGAATATGGTCTAGAGGCTCAGTATCATAGATGGCAACATCAACCTTCTTTGACTTCACTGCTACGATAAGGTCTGCAATGGTGATGTATTTTAGGACTTTTGCGGATGGATAAGTTTTCTCGGCATACGATTCATGAGCTGAACCCAGCAGAACGCCAATTTTTTTATCTTGAAAATCGTTTTGAGCGATTGCGCTGCTAATGCTGACAAAACCCAATATTATCAAAACGATACAGCAGATAATTTTTTTCATAGAGCAACCTAATAGACATTTTTTGAAACTCTAGCATAGATTTGATTCACAAAAAGATAATTTATCTGCGATTGTTTTTCTTATAAACAATCATCTATTTTATTTTTTCAGGTAGTATTTAATCTGTAATTGCATTAATGTTAACCACAATTAGATAAGTATGCTGAGGGTTATTATGTTAGATGTAAAAAGTGAAAAGCAAAAAGACGTTTTAGTGGTAAGTTTAATCGGTCGGTTAGATGGGCTAACTTCTAAAACTTTTCTTGAAAAACATAGTGCGCCTGAGTATGCAAGTTGCGCACGTGTGGTATTAAATTGCCAAGAACTAAACTACATCAGTTCTGAGGGTTTGAGAGTAATTCTTATGGCGGCAAAGCAAGCCAAATCACTTGGAGGAAGTCTGACTCTATGTGAGGTGAATGCCTCAGTCAATGAAGTGATGGTAATCAGTGGTTTTGATCAATTACTCGGTGTGCATAGTAGTGTAGAGCAAGCCATTCAAGCGATTAGTTAACTCTTACCTTCATTCCAAATTAATGACATTTTTCATTAATCAGCTGACTAGTAAATTAGAGCAGCTTAAGTTAAACACCAAACTGGTATTGGGGTTTGGACTTATTCTGACCTTTATGTTTTTATCTGGCTTGCAAGGAATTTATTCGCAAAGTCGACTGAGTCAATCATCAAGAGAAATTTACAGTAATCACTTACTCGCTATATCCAATCTCAAGCAAGCTAATATTCAACTCATGTATCTTGATCGAGCTTTTCGGCAAATGGTTTTGAGTGACAATGTTGTGCAACAAAAAAAATATCTAGCACAAGTAGAGCAAGCAAAGCTTTCGATTGCTTCCTCAATCGCCACAGCAAAACCATTAATGGGCCAGGCTGATGAGGCAGCGATGTTGGGTAAGTTTGAGCTTTACTACTCCAAGTTTTACCGAAACATAGAACGCATTACCCAATCCTATTCGTCTCACCAAATCAATAACAAATTGGCGATTCAATGGTTAGAGAGTGAAGACTATCGCAATACACTCAAATCTACTGATGCGCTTCTATCAGAAATGGCTAATCAAAAAAAACTTGCAGCTGATGTTGCAACGGTTAGTGCCAACACTCTATACAAACAAAGTTTAATTATTACGATAACTTTTATTAGTGGCAGTATCTTGAGTGGATTGATTTTTGCTTTGATGATTGCTGGTTCCATTCGACGTCCTGCTTCACGCCTACAGGATGCCGTAAAAAAAATCGCCGCGGGAAACTTAGAAACACAAGTGCCACATACTGAATATCCAAATGAGATTGGAGAGCTTGCCAAGTCAGTCGAAGTTCTTCAAAACAGTGCCCAAAGAATGGAAGATCAGCGCTGGGTAAAATCTCATTTAGGTGAAATTTCTAATGCAGTACAACACGCGCCGGATTTCAATGCAATGGCAAGTACTTTACTGTCAGGATTAGCGCCACTGATCAATATAGGCCGTGGTGTTTTTTATATCATTGATAATGAGCAGGTGCTAAATCTTATTGGAAGTTATGGAGATCACGCTGCCAAGCCCCAGATATCTCTTGGTGAGGGATTGGTTGGGCAATCGGCTCTAGAGAAAACCTCCATCATTATGAATCAAGCACCCGAGGGATATTTCTCTATTCACTCCGCCTTGGGTGAGGCAAAGCCCACAGTGATTTATGTAATGCCAATTATGCTGGATGACCGAGTGCTTGGTGTTATAGAGGTCGCTGGATTCCAAAAATTATCCGTAAGAGAGCATTCTTTATTAGAAGAGCTATTCCCCTTTGTTGCCATGAGTATGCAGATTCTAGAGAGAAATATGCGTACCCAAACATTGTTAGAAGAGACTCAAAAACAAGAGATACTTATTCGCGAAAGTGAGAAAAGTTTCCGCTATATTCTTGAATCGAGTCCTGCCGCTATACGTATTAAATATCCCAATGAGAACCGTTGTTTATTCGCCAATCAATCCTATGCTGACATGTTTGGATTCTCTTTGGATGATATAAGCTCAATAGATCCCTCAAAAATCTACCAGAATAAAGAGGACTTTGATCTCATTGTAGAAAAGCTTGCCAAAGGCGAGAGCATTAGTAATTTCTCTGTCGGTATGCGCAAAATTAGCGGTGAAAATGTACAAGTAATCGCATCACATTTCCCCGTTAAATTTAATGGCCAAGATGGCTATCTAGGTTGGTTCTTTGACGTAACAAAAATGCAAGAAGCGATGGAAAAGGCCGAAGAGGCAACCAAGATGAAGTCTGACTTTTTATCGAATATGAGTCACGAGATTAGAACGCCTATGAATGCCGTTATTGGGATGTCGCATTTGGCATTAAAAACCGACTTAAATCCTCGTCAGCGTGACTATATTGAAAAGATCAATGGTTCAGCTCAACATCTATTAGGAATTATTAACGATATCCTAGATTTTTCCAAAATTGAAGCGGGCAAGCTCACGATAGAGTGTGCTGATTTCGAGCTCGACAAAGTATTTGATAATGTCGCGAACTTAATTTCTGAAAAAGCCACGCAAAAAGGGTTAGAGCTAATTTTTGATATTGATAAAGATTTACCGTCAAGATTAAATGGTGACGCATTACGTTTGGGTCAGATTCTCATCAATTATGCAAATAATGCCGTCAAATTTACCGAGCAAGGCGAAGTTATCATCAGTGCAAAATTACTCAAACAAGATGATCAGTCTTATTTATTGCATTTTGCGGTCAAAGATACCGGCATTGGGTTGAGTGAGGAGCAACAAGCTAGATTGTTCCAATCCTTCCAACAAGCAGATACCTCGACCAGCAGAAAATATGGGGGGACGGGATTAGGGTTGGCTATCGCCAAACAGTTGGCTAGTTTGATGCATGGTGAAGTGGGGGTAGATAGTGCGCCAGGCAAAGGCAGTACATTCTGGTTCACTGCAAATTTGGGTAAGGCTAAGAGCGAGGCCAAAAAACTAGTATTGAGCAAAGATTTACAAGGTAAGCGCGTACTTGTAGTGGACGATAATGAAATTGCTCGACGGGTTTTAGATGATTTGCTCTCCTCTATGACATTTACAGTGGAGCAAGTCGCAAGTGGAGCTGAAGCTATTGAGGAAATAAAAAATGCTGGGCAAAGAGATACCCCCTTCGATATCGTTTTTCTTGATTACCAAATGCCCTTGATGAATGGTGTAGAAACAGCACAAGCAATACAGAATCTAGATTTAAACACAATGCCGCATTTGGTGATGGTGACATCCTACGGTCGCGAAGAGGTCATTAAGCAAGCGGAACAGGCAGGTTTTGCTGAAATCTTAATTAAGCCTGTCAACGCCTCTATATTGTTCAACACTGTATTGAGAGTTCTTGGCGAACACGCCCCATCAGATGTGGGATCAATGCACAGTCAATCTATGAGGGAGATGCTGGCGCCGATTTATCAGTCCAAGATATTGGTAGTAGAAGACAACGCTTTAAATCAAGAGGTCGCGCTAGGGTTGTTGGAAGCGGAAGGTTTTATTGTAGAAATTGCAGAAAATGGTCAGCAAGCCATCGACAAAGTACAAAACAGTTCTTATGACATTGTCCTGATGGATATGCAAATGCCAGTAATGGATGGATTAACGGCGACCCAACATTTGAGAGCAATAAAGAAATATAAGAACTTGCCTATAGTAGCGATGACCGCTAATGCCATGGATCAGGACAAAGAGAAATGTATGGCAGCAGGCATGAATGATCATGTTGCAAAACCAATAGACCCACATCAATTGTTTAATGTGTTGTTGAAATGGATTAAGCCAAAAGTCAGTGTGCCTAAGTCACAACAAGCTAAAAGTATAGAACCATTATCCCATTCCAAAATTGATCAAGCGCATGATTCTCAATCAAAAACAGTAGCAGGTTTAGATGTGGATCTTGGGCTATCTCGCGTCATGGGAAATCAAGCGCTGTATCTTAAAATACTGAATCAATACGTAAAAGATCAGCCTGCTTTGTTGAAACAGCTTCGCAGCTCAATCGAGACAAAAGATCTCGCTAGTGCAGAACGTCATGCGCATACCTGCAAAGGGGTAAATGGCAACATTGGAGCAAGCCAGTTACAAGTACTTTCCACTCAATTGGAAAGGGATATTCAGCAGGGGGCAGAAACTAACACCTTACTCAAGCAATTAGATGCAATCGAATTACACCAATCAGCATTAATAGAGGCTATCGCCAAAAATTATGAATTAAAAAGCACAGAAGCGGCGTCAACCGCTGCCAGTTCTGAAGCGAGTGATGTACTCTTAAAGCAATTATTGGCCTATATCCATGATAGTGATACTCAGGCGGGAGAGTTGTTGAATGAGCACGCGTCTTCATTAAAGACTATATTGGGCGAGCAAGTATTTAATCAATTAAGTTCGGCAATATTGGCGTTTGATTTTGATCAAGCGGCCAATATCTTAGAGGCCTAGGAGAAATGATGCTAAATCAACCAGCCTCTATATTAGTGGTAGATGATACGCCGGCAAATCTCACATTAATGACAGGATTATTGCAAGATACATATCATGTCAGAGCAGCAATCTCTGGAGAAAAAGCCTTAAAGATAGCCAGCTCTGATAATCCACCCGATCTTATTTTATTGGATATTATGATGCCGGAGATGGATGGTTATGAGGTCTGTCGTCGGCTAAAGGCTGATGAAAAAACACGCGATATTCCTGTCATATTTTTAACGGCCATGACTGAGGCCGCGGATGAACAAAAAGGACTCAGTTTAGGGGCGGTAGATTACATCACTAAGCCGATTAGCCCACCCATCACGCTCTCCAGAATTCATACGCATATCTCTTTATTTCAACAGCAAAAAGCGCTTGTCAATAGTCAGCGAGCATTAGCGGCAGAACTTCATGAGGCAGCTGAATATATCTATAGTGCACTACCTGCACCCATTCAAGGTGCAGTGACTACTTACTGGAAGCATATTCCATCCACTGCGTTAGGCGGAGATGCTTTTGGCTATCATTGGATTGATGAGGATCATCTTGCCATCTATCTATTAGATGTTTGTGGTCATGGTGTTGGCTCCGCATTGATGTCTGTTTCTGCAATCAATATTTTACGGACGCAATCATTAACCTCGGCAGATTTTACTAGTCCCGCATCAGTGCTCAGTGCGATTAATAATGCTTTCTTAATGGAAGAGCATAACAACAAGTACTTCACCTTGTGGTATGGAGTTTACCAACGCAGTAGCCATCGTTTGCATTTTGCAAGTGCCGCTCATCCCCCCGCATTACTCATGACCCAAAATGATCAGGGTGAAAAAAAGTGGCATGAATTAAAAACCAAAAATCTTATGATAGGTTTTGATAAAGATTTAGTTTTTAACGAGAGTTATATTGATTTAGATAAGCTCAACAAGTTATATGTGTTTAGTGATGGAGTTTATGAGATAGAACAAGCCAATGGAGAGGTGGTAACGTTGGCAGACTTCAGTGCATTTCTCCAGCGCGTCAGTAAATTTGACTCAAGTCAGGTCGAAGATATTTTGCATCACATGCGACAACTAGCGATTACCTCGGATAGCTTTGAGGATGATTTTTCGCTATTGGAAATGATGATTAAGCGTCAATAAAAAAGGCTCCTTAGAGCCTTTATTTTTATGTCAGAAATTATTTCTTAACCATGGCGGCTATGCCACCCACATAGTACGGTTGGGAGAATAATACTTTCTTGGCGCGCTCATCGGTGATAGTAATACAAGCGCCTATCATATCCACTTTATTAGCCATCAATGCAGGAATCATGGCGCCGAAATCCATATTCACAATTTCTAGCTTTTTATTCAGACGTTTTGCTACTAATTTAGCAATTTCAATATCCAAGCCTACAATCTGTTGCGAGCCATCGACAAAGGAGAAGGGTTCAGTAATAGCGGCAGTTCCGAAACGTAATACCCCGTTAGACCCGCTACTTATATCCGGCATGACGCCGGGGTTACCTTGCTCTGGGAGCCAGCGTTTAAGCATTTGGTCATACTGCCCAGAGGACTTTAAATCATTTACTTCACTATCAATCGCGTTTTTGAGATCTTTATCATCAATTCGAACAGCAAATCCGTAGTTATCTTTAGTAATCATTTCCGGTAAGACGCGAAGGCCATCATTTTTTGCTGCAATATTTTTTAAAATTGGTTCATCGTAAGCTGCAACCTCGGCTTTGCCTTGTCTTACTGCGATTGCAGCATCAAGTACAGAGTTGAAGTATTGAAATTTGGCGTTCGGAAAAACAGAAGTCACCAACTTATCAGCCACACTACCAGTGGGGACTGCAAAAGTTTTTTCTTGTAAGTCATTTAGACTTGCAATCGCGTTATCTTGATTTTTTTGACATGCAGTGAGCGACAATGAAATCAAGCTGATAAATAAAATACTGATAGTTTTGAATTTATTCTTCATTGAATAAGCCTTATTAAATTGATAAAAAATTAACCATAATGAATGTATCACTATAGTATTCATTTTGTCGAGACATTATGAGTAAAGGATTGATGGTCTAGATAATTCTGATTTCTGCTTGCCTTCAAAGCTGTCAACGCAGCGAAGAAAATTCAATGGATTACAAATTTTTACGCTTTAGATTTGAAGGTCATTGATAGTTTATCGTCCTTATACTTGCAATATCTTCATGGTTCGCGCTCGTTACTACATATTGGGTGGATTAATTAGAATCAAATAATAATTTTTTCTCTCAAGGAAAAATCCTGCATGAAATTTAGAACGGCTTAGTTCCCATGTATGCTGTTGTAGTGTGTATTTAATGAATATAGATCTATTACTAGCTATTGTAGACTTAGTGAAATACCTCATTAAGGCAAAATGGCAGTGTTGAAATGTGGCGGTTCATACTACACATTAAAAAAACAGATCAGCGGAAAAGATAGTAGCTCTTACTGTAAATCATTAGATTTGATTTAAAAGAGGGTCATGTTTTACATGCCCATTTTATTAGATATTTGGATCTTGAAAATTAAATACATCATAAGTTGATTTTTAAGATGCTCTTAAACCCTTTGAACTTTCAATGTGGTTAGACCGCGAAGAAAACCACTATTTTTCCAAATCAAGGATTCATCGGAAAGGGACACTTTTTTCAGTATAGGGGCTAAGCTTTCAAAAGCCATTTGCGCCTCCAGTCTTGCAATTGATCTTCCTTGACAAACATGTATGCCACTGCCAAATGCGATATGTGGGTTAGGATTGCGAGAGACATTAAAACTATCTGCATTTTTAAAAACACGCTCATCACGATTTGCCGAACCAAGCAAAACGGTCACTTGTGTATTTTTGCTAAGACTCTTTCCAGCAATACAAAGATCGGATTTTGTTAATCTAAAAGTGGTTCTTTGGGTTGGGCTCTCAAATCGTAAAATTTCTTCAACAGCTGATGGCCATAAAACAGGCTTTTTGATTAGCAAGTCTAATTGATCAGGATGTGTTAAAAGAAGTAATAATCCATTGCTGATTAAATCTGCTGTGGTGACATGGCCAGCATTAATCATGAAAGCTGCATTGGCAATCAACTCATCCCGAGAAATAAGATTGGATTGCTCAGATTTTAGATAACTTGCTAATAAACTACCGGATGGGAATATATAGTTTGAGTTTATTAATGAGGATAGATACTCTTGAAAGAATTGAATGGATGCTCGACGGGCCTTTTTATCATCTTGAGATAAATTGAACGAGTCTATGATGATATTTCGAGAGGGATTTAAAAATAAATTCGCATCCTCTATTGGAAGTCCCATGATGCGAGTGATGATTCTAACTGGTAATAATTCAGCAAAATCCTTCACAAGATCAATTTCTCTATCTAGGCTTAAAATTTTTTCTTTAAGCAGATCAACCTCATGTTTAATATAGATCTTGGCTTGTTCTGGAAGATTTTTTGATGTTAGATCTTTGCTTATAGATCTCATTTTAATATGACTGGAACCATCCTGATTAAGAACATGCTTATCATAGGTCAAGGTATTTTCTGCGCCTTTATGAGCGGCATAATTTTTGGTCACAGAGTTTGTTTGCTTGAGTAGTTCGAGCGCATCAGCATATCCTCCAAATACCCATAAACCTTTGGATTCGTAATCTTCGTCGATATCAACCCATACTGGGCCATGCTCTCTAATCAACTGATAAGTCGGATATGGATTTTGAAAAAACTCTATACTTTTAAGATCGATTGATTGCATAAAATTACAATTCTCTTTAACTCATTAACGCTTTAATCCAAATTTCAAAGTGTCCACCTTGGCTATCCTTCACTTTGTGCTTAGCCACACAATAAACAGAGCTTGTGGTCTGCTTTATCTTTTCTAAATGCATTTCAACTTGAATGTCTGCCCTATCAAGAATAGGTTTGAGCGCCTTAAATCTACTTTCTAACATCCATACTTCACGAGTTTTTTGTGTCAGACCAATATGATGATGCATAAAAATAATTTGAAGCTGTGAAACAAATTCCATAGCCGCATAAACTGGAAGATGAAATTGACTTTGTTCATTATTAGGAGAAAAAACAGAAGTCATGCTAATTGAAGAAAGTAAGCTTTCCTCAGAAATAGAGATACTATCAATACTCCATTTTTCACTTTTTCTGCCCTCAGAAAGATATACAGAGCTTATTGGTTCATACTCTGAAGGATGTAGTGTTTTGAAATTACTCATAATTTTTTCTAAGTCAATTTAATTTTTGGGTTAGTAGTTGCTGAATAATTTTTTTGAGGGTGCTTAAAAAATCAGACTGATAATTAACATCATTCAGCAAATCATCAATGTAAAGACATTTGTTAGCTCTATCGATTACATTTGGCCAATCAGTCTGGCTAGGGTTATCATCATTTGAGTGACTATTTACGTTTGTTTTTGAAATTAAAATATCCACATTATCAAATGGGAATTTTTCGAATCTGTTAGGCAGTTTGGCTAACGCGTAGACGATTACATCGACCGTAGGGTCATAAAGAGAACTTGTTGCTGTTTGGGTTGAATTTGGTAAGGCAACATTAATACCTTGTGTCTTGAAATGATCCAGCAAAACCTTCTGTTCAACATCACTAAATTTTACGTCATTAAGAATGACAATCGGAATTCTGCCTTTCGAATGAAACATCTTGGTAAAAAGGTAATTAGGTAAATGACTTGATAACTGCGGCTGCGCATTGACCTCGCAAATTACTGCACCAACTTCATGGTAGGACTTAGTGATGTCAGGGATTAACAAATCTATCCCAGCGATATCCAGCCGGAGAATTTTGGTCGCTTTTATAGCAAGCTCAATGTTGTCCGGATGAGCGCGATCTAATTCAATCCCCTCCCTTGTGCCTCCTTGGCTTACATTCGCAGAGCCTCTGAGGCGAACTTTCAATCCTTTTTCCGGAATTGAATCTAAAGATAACTTGGCCATCTTTATCCATCTTTCGACCTCACTATCAATGCTAATTTCTGTGTTGCTCCATTCTTCCATCAATATTTTTTCCGAGCCGGAAATTTGTTCTTTCAAATTAACATTTCTAATTTGATTAGTCTGTTGAATAAGTTCCTGTAGTGTATGAGTTCCATCTCCAATTACATATGCGGGTCTTCTGTGAGCAATCCAAAATACCTCATTTTCAAACACTTGCAGCCTATAATCTTGCCAAGGATAAAATTTCTCAATCAAGATTAATTGACTAATATTGATTACTGACCTGTACGCATTCACTAAATCAATCTCGTTATCAATCCCAGCAATGACGCCTTCACCGCCATCTTTATTCTCAGGTTTTAACACAACAGGGTAACCGATATTGGATGCAGCTGTCACAGCTTCAGATTCATCCAACACGAGTTGATATTGAGGCGTAGGTAATCCAGATAAGCTTAAAATTTTGTTAGTAGACATTTTGGAGCGGGCTAACCTTGCACCGATTTGCGAAGATTTATCAGTGAAGGAGCTATCAAAAATTCTTGATTTTGATCCCCATCCAAATTGATACCACTTTCCTGTTATATATTTCCATGGAATCTGTTGCCGCTGTGCGGCAGCTAAAAATCTTCGCATATTAGTTCCAGAATAACCACGAGAGCGATTAGAAGCGACAATTCTCTCCAATTCATTTTTCAGGTAATCGTAATCTATTGCATCATTCAAAACCATATTGATACAGTCGGCAGAAAAAAACGCTGCTTGTTCAGGGGTTGTGATATCTGAATCTATAGCTGGCAGACCGACAAGATATTTTTTTTGTTTATTGTCTTTAAGACATCTGCTGCCACAGTCGGCAGGCATATTTGATTCAATAATTGTAGATAATGCAATCTTTGTAAATTCTCTAATAATATGATTGTTAAACAAATCCCCGATGAGTAAGTGGTCGCAATTAATGCCAGGAAATAATTGTGAAAATAGAGTTGAAATACTTTCTAATTTTTCTTGTGGTATTTCTTCAGTTGTTAAATCTATCGTGAACAACTTTGTTGGCTGCGTCATTGTTCCCCAGTAGCCATCTAGATAGTGTATTTTTAATACGTGAAGATAATTAACGGGAGTTTGAGATTTAAGATCTTGCATAGCGCATCAGTGAATTTTAATGGTCACTCAATATGTATTTTAGGGCAATAAACTTTAGAAGATTTGGAATCGATGCTGGCAGTATATCTGTTTTTAACATCCTTTTAATTAAGTAAATTTTTAGCAAAAGTTTGATGTGTATTCAAGATTTAGAAATATTTTAAATAATAGACAGATTATTTCTACTAAAACTGGAATCCATATTTAGCAAAAACAGTTTTAGCCATCGTACTTTGCAAGAAGCTCATATATAACTCACTCGCATTATTTTTTTTAATCAAAGCAACTGGATAAGTAATCTGACTATGAGTGTTTTCCGGAAATATGCCAACCAAATCGCTTTTGTTCGAGAGTTTTGCATCGGTGAGATAGACAATGCCAACACATTCACCTCTTTCTACGAAATTAAGTGCGCCTCTGACATCTTGAGTGCCGACAATGCGAGACCTTATTGATTGCCACCAGCCTAGGCTCAATAGAGATTCTTTGGCATAAATGCCCGCAGGCACAGATTCAATATCGCCTGTACATAATTTCCCATCAAAAGCCTTAGCAAAATCGAAAGTGTCTTTAAACTCAACATGGAATCTCTTGGCCTTGGGAGAAATAATGACTAATTGATTAGTCAACAATGGCTTGCGTGAGGGTTTATCAATTTTTGATTTGGATTCAAGATAGTCCATCCATTTGTTATCTGCAGATATAAATATGTCTGCCGGGGCAGAATTATCGATTTGTTTAGCCAAAGTTGATGAGGCCGCAAAAGAATGCAAGACTTTAATGCCCGTTTGTTGTTCAAATTGAGCACTAACCTCGCTCAGTGCATTGGTAAGACTGGCTGCTGCAAATACGATAATTTTTTCCTCAGCACAAACTATCGAGGTACAGAGCAACGCGATAACAAAAAGTATTTTCTTCATTAAGAGATTTTAATCTAAATCAGACATGCTTGTTTTTTTGAAGTAATTTAAGTTTGATTCAATCATTATGGCCAAGTATGAAACATTAGAGCTTATGTACAGGATATGAATTTATCTATATGATTGTACGAATGAAAACGCTGGTAAACCAAAAATTAGCTTCCTGGATGGCAATATTTGCAATCCTGTTTGCTTTTTTTGCGCCCCAAATTTCGCAGGCGATGGCAGGCGACGAGCATGCTAATTTAACTTACCAACAAGTTTGTACTGAGCAAGGAAGCAAACTAATCCCATTTCAAATTCCATCAGATAAGCATCAAGATGGAGTTTTAAGCCATGGTGGGATGTGTGCATTCTGTCTAAGCAGTGCCCATACCCCTATTATTAATAAAGTTTTTCCTGCGATTTTCGCTGCCCCCGCACTGCCGCAGAAATGGAATGTTGCATTCTATCAATCCCCCATTACCCAGAGTCTTCATCAACTCTCTTACTCTCCCCAAGCTCCACCTTCAATATAAATAAAACTTAAATTTCTACTGGCCGCTATTGCTGCCATTGTGTTTTATTTGAAGGAAAATCATGTTTCAAAATCATATTCAGCCGTTGTCAGTTGTTGAGCAGAGACAATGGGTTAGAAAAAACTTATCTGCTCGCGCTATGAAAATAGTTAGGCACACCCAGAAAATCTTTTGTCTTGGATTAAGAACGCCACTAGCACTCAATTTGGTTTGTCGACTGAGCAATCGGATGCCTCATGATGTTTCAATCAATTCGATTTATAGCCCAAATCATAAACAGCAAATGTTGAATGCCTGCTCGGTCACGAAACTATTAATTTCTATATTGATAATAAGCTTTGCAGATGTTGCAATTGCTGAAGATAAAGAAATCAAAACCGATCAGATAACTGTCAACAGTTCTGTTATAGACAGTAGAATTCGCAACTATCCTGCCACTGTTGAAACCTATGATAGAGAGCAAATACAAAATAGCGTGAATGCCGCAACGCCAGCACAAGCCATGAAGTATTTGCCTAGTATTCAAGTGCGAGAGCGCTTCATAGGGGATCGCAACGGTATTATTGCCTCTCGCACGATAGGCGCAATTTCTAGCGCACAAAGTCTGCTTTTTGCAGACGGCATTTTGTTATCTAATCTTCTTG
>JACCEA010389299.1_pt1 | contig 18412 bp, 15 predicted proteins | sample 7449851 | NCBI WGS metagenome assembly JACCEA01 (sample SAMN15323453, study PRJNA562643) | freshwater metagenome | isolation source: river surface water | place: USA:Blue River Watershed | collected 2017-08-18
AAATAAACTGAACCTTTTGCTTTGTTTTTGGAAAATAGAGGTAATAGATACCGCCAACGATAGATTTTGTATTTTTAATCGTAATGGTCGACTTGTATAATTTGATGGTGTCTTTGGGGATATAATTTTTTTCATCGAATAAATTCGTTCTCAAATAGGCAATAGAGTCTATCGTATTGGATGCATTGATTTTCAATACAAATTGAGCCGATCCATGTATGGATAACACACAAAATAAAACTGTAAAAAGCAACCAATTGAACCTTGTTTTCATACCGCTAAGCTAATAAGGAATCCATAAAGATAAATTTGAATAGATTTAATTCTATTTTAAGCACTTTATTAACAGATAAATCTAGTATAGTTTACCATTAAAACTACTTAATTTTAATACAAGGTATCTCCCTTGGAATCCAAGCTAAACGTGAAGTATGTTTAAATTAACTGAAAACGTAAAAGATGGTATACTAGAAATTCAGTTTTCTAGTCATGGCACAGGCAACAAATTTTATCAAATAATTTGCTCTAAAGGCAATATTATGCAACAAGGTAAAATCACTGGTTATACACAAAGAACTTGTTTGTATGTGGGCGATTTAAAAAAGGGCAGCTACTCATTTAAACTAGACGATGCTGAATTAAAGTCATTCGAAATTTCATAATTGACTTACCTAGTCCACTTTCAATTTCATAATTAATTTTCTGATCCTTCCATCCCCAATCATCGGTGCATGTACATCATTTGGAAAATAGATCCCAAATTGTCCTGGATGTAATTTAAAAAAATGATCTGGCGCATCTTCAAAGAATAATACATCTTTTTCTTTATCGTACGTGCCTCTTGGTTCAACACATGTGCTTCTTGATTTCCATCCCACCGTTTCCACACCATTAAAACATACTTGAATATCTATATAAGTATTATGGCATTCAAAATTAGCGCAGGATTCCATCATTGGCACTGCATCCTCGTCTGAAATAATGGCTAACATATTTTTACCATCGATTTCTTTTTTGCCAACAGGCATATTATCGAACTTGGTATTTAAGATATAATCAAAAGCTGCAGCGAATCGAGGATGCACTGCAACATATTTATTTAATTCAGAGAGTTCGTCAAGTATCATATAATTACTTCTTTTGATTATTATTACTTTGATTATTCCTGTTTACTGGAATTTTATTGCCTACATTTTTATTTCTACCCATTCCTGTTTTAGGAACTTCTACCTCCTCAATTTTTTCTACCACTAATAAATCCTCCACATCAATATTCATTGGCAACTGTCCTACTTTCACAATCGCGCGCTTCCCTTTAAATCCAATGACTTCGCCCACTTGATAATTCTTTTTCAACTTCACAGTAGAGCCTACCACGATTGGCGCAGCAGATTCCTTATATTGCTTATCCACTTTCTTAGCCAATTTATTAATGACAATGGCGTCGTTCTTTTTAAATAGCAAATTGTACAAAGTCTTCATCACTTCTTCCTTCTTGTCTGACTTTTTATAATCCAAAGCAATCTGTTTTAAGTTACGCTCCATCTCTTTTAAATAACTGAACTTCTCCTCGGCTACCCTGTTCTGCTCTCTTAATAGTGCTATTTGTTGTAAATGCTTTTCCTTGTCTAATGTCTTATTCAATTCTGACTTAAGAATATCATTCTCTTTAATCAATTTATGCAGTTCCTTTCTTTCCTTCTGCACCAATTGTAAATCTTGTTCTGTTCGATTCAATAATTTATCCAACTCAAAATGATGGGTGTCTACCAATTTTCTTGCACGATTAATTAAATGCTTTGGTAAACCTATCCTTTCTGCAATCGCAAAAGTATAAGAGCTTCCTGGTTTGCCAATCACCAATTGATACAAGGGCTCTAATTTTACTTCATCAAATTGCATCGCACCATTCACAATCCCTTTATTATGATTGGCCATCACTTTTAAATTCAGATAATGTGTAGTCACAATCCCTTGTGCATGTTTGTGTGATAATTCTTCCAATATCACTTCAGCAAATGCACCTCCTAAATGCGGATCAGATCCACTTCCTAATTCATCTATAAAAAACAAAGTCTTCCCATTGGCATTTTCTATAAAGTACTTCATGTGCGTCAAATGACTGCTATAGGTACTTAATTCAAATGCTAAGTTCTGCGTATCCCCCAATTGAATGAATAATTGTTTGTATATCCCCATTTGAGAATCGGGATGTACTGGCACTAGTAAACCAGATTGTAACATTACTTGATTCAAGCCAAGGGTTTTCATGGCCACGGTCTTTCCCCCTGCATTAGGTCCACTAATAATTAAAATTCTTGCTTCGTCATCTAATTCTAAATTGACTGGGACTGTTTTTTTGCCAGATACTTTATTATACATGTACAATAAAGGATGGTAAGCATTAATTAAATGAGAAGTGGCTTTGTTTTCTACCACAGGCAAGTGCGCATTCATGTCTATCGCCAATAATGCCTTGGCTTTGATAAAATCATATAGCCCTATCATCTGTAAATAGCCCATCAACAAACTAGAGTATGGAGCGAGTTGTGCCGTTAATTGTCTTAAGACCCTTTGCACTTCCTTGGTTTCATCCTGTTCTAAACTAAATAATTCATTATTCAATTCAATGGTTTCCTCAGGTTCAATGAAAGCTGTTTTACGGCTATCACTTTCTCCGTGTAAAAAACCTTTCACTTGTCGCTTGTATTCCGAGAACACAGCCACCACACGTCGGCCATTGCTAAAACTCTCATCAATATCTGCAGTATAGCCTGACTTTGCAAGACGGCCCAATACTTTTTCAAAAATGCGTCTTAGCTCTTGTCTTTTTTTATACAATTGTGCCCGAATCTTCGCCAAATCTTCGGAGGCATTGTCTTTCACTAAACCTCTATCATCAATCACTTCGTCAATAGATTCAATGATTGTTTTTTCAAAATAACTTTCTGCAATCACTAAATACAAATGACTATAGGCAGCTTGACGCTCTGCATCAAACCATTTGAATAGTTGCCCCACATGATCCACTAGTTTACGAACCAATAGCCATTGCTCACCCGTCAGTTGCGCCCCTGGAATGCCCAATAGCTTCACATCCTTTCTGATGTCTAAAATAAAATCACTCGGAAAATACTGATTGGCCTGCTTAATAAATTGGTATTCCTGTGTTTGCCTTAATGTAATCTGGATATAATTCAACTGCGTATGTATCCGCATGGCATCCACCTGCTCCTTTCCAATCGTGGATTGACAGTAATTGAGTAAGATGGTCTTGATCTTATCAAATTCTAGTTGGGAAAGGGCGTTGTCAGGATATACTCTCATGGGCTCAATAGCTGCAAATTTAGTTAAATAAACATTAACAGCATTAGAACAAATTGGTCTGTGATTTGTTGTAATTTCAAGTATACAATTTATATGAAAACAATCAAATACATCACAGCAGGTTTGTTCAGCATTATTTCTCTTTTCGCATGCGCTCAAACCCCGAAAAAACAAGCAAAAATTCAAAAAGTCAATATGGAAAATACCCAAACAATCACATTAGGTTCTGGCTGTTTTTGGTGCACCGAAGCAGTGTATCAACGTTTAGAAGGCGTAGTTAAAGTTACTAGTGGTTATAGCGGTGGTCATGTTGATAATCCAACCTACGAGGAAGTTTGTGCAAAAACGACGGGGCATGCAGAGGTTTGTCAGATTGTGTTTGATACCACTAAAATTAGCTTAGACGATATCTTGTCTGTTTTCTGGAAAACGCATGACCCAACTACACCCAATCAACAAGGCAATGATGTAGGCCCTCAATATAGATCTGCTGTATTTTACCACAATGAACAACAAAAGGAATTAGCACTTAAATACATTAAGGAATTAGATGCAAGCAAGGCATGGGACAAACCAATCATTACAGAAGTAACTGCTTTCACTAAATTCTATTCTGCAGAATCATACCACCAGAACTACTATAATAACAATACCAATCAAGGTTATTGTAGGTATGTGATTGGGCCAAAATTGGATAAATTTGAAAAAGTATTCAAGGATAAATTGAAGAAAGAAGATGAATAATAAGGTTTTTATCTATTTTTAAAACTCAATACTTATTTTTCATATGAAGCAATTAACCAATACATTATTACTTATTTTTTTTGGATTCTACGCTAGTGCTCAACCATTGGTCAACGAATCTGATGCTTTAAGAGGTAGCTTGAATGAAAACAGGGATTGGTTTGATATCAAAAGATATGTGATAGACGTTACGCCCAATTATGATGCAAAATCTATTGTTGGTGTAGTGAGCTGGAAAGCCATAGCGGTAAAGCCTTCCAAACAAATTCAAATTGATTTACAAACTCCGTTGGTGATAGATAGTGTTTTATTGTGGTCAAATACAAAAGAAAATTTAACGCCAATACGTTTACAATTTACTAGATCCAATAATATTGCGATTGCACAAATTGAAAAACAGATTTCAAAAGGACAAGCTTTTGGTTTAACCATATTTTATCATGGCGTTCCAAAAGAAGCCATTAGACCACCTTGGGATGGTGGATGGATTTGGAAGAAAGATAGTAATGGACAACCATGGATGTCAGTGGCTTGTCAAGGCTTAGGTGCTTCGGTTTGGTATCCTTGTAAAGACCATCAATCCGATGAACCAGAAGAAGGTGCACAATTGACCATTCAAGTACCTAAGGATAAAAACTTAATTGCCATTGGTAATGGTAGAAAAGTTGCAGAGACGAATATGGTCAACCTTAATAATAACAATCGATTCAGTTGGCAGGTAACCAACCCTATCAACAACTACAATATCATTCCATACATTGGTGATTATGTTGGATGGAAGGAAACATATAAAGGATTAAAAGGAAAACTAGACCTTAGTTATTGGGTACTCCGTTCAGACTCTGCCAAAGCAGTTGAACAGTTTAAACAAGTGCCAAAAATGTTAGATGCATTTGAATATTGGTTTGGGCCTTATCCATTTTATGAAGATGGATTTCAGATGGTGCAAAGTCCTCATTTAGGCATGGAACATCAGTCCGCAATTGCGTATGGTAATCGTTTTTTGAATGGTTATTTAGGAAGGGACTTATCTGGATCGGGCTGGGGACTCAAGTGGGATTATATCATCGTTCATGAAAGTGGTCACGAATGGTTTGCCAATAATATAAGTACAAAAGATATTGCTGACATGTGGGTGCATGAAGGCTTTACAAGTTATTCTGAAACTTTATTCACCGAATATTTTCATGGAAAAAAAGCTGGAGATGAATATAATTATGGCTTACGAAAAAATATTAAGAACGACATCCCTGTGATTGGAACATACGGAGTCAACCAAGAAGGCAGTGGAGATATGTATCCTAAAGGCGCAAATTTAATTCACAGTATTCGTCACGCTATTAATAATGATAGTTTGTTTAGAAATATATTGATTGGATTGAATAAACAATTTTACCACCAAACGGTAACAACTGAACAAGTTGAAAATTATATATCGGTGCGTGCGGGATTTGGCTTTCAAAAAGTCTTTGATCAATACTTAAGGACAACACAAATTCCTGTGTTGAATTATAACTATAATGAGAAAGAAAAAATATTTACTTACGAATATAAAAACTGTGTGACTGGTTTTAATCTACCACTACACTTTAGTTATTTAGGCAAAAAATATAGTTTCATGCCAATGGACTATCAGCCTCAGCAACGTTTAATTCAAGAGCCAAATTTTAATTTACAGGATTTTGTAAAGACAATTGAAAGTCAATACTACATTAAATTAGCAGAGGTAAAATAATGTACTGGAATGATTAGAGCAATCAATTAGTGCTTAAGCACCCTGCCTAAACTGTATAAACGTTTTTGCCAATAAGGTTCTGATAAATCACTAATAGTGACCCCTTGACTAGTAGAAGCATGTGCGAATTTATTATTGGTCATATATATACCAACATGCGAAATAGATCGACTGCCATCTGTTTTAAAGAAAATCAAATCCCCTTCCTTTAAATCAGACCAATCAATTTTTTCACTTTGTGTATATTGTTCTGCTGCTGTTCTTTTTAAATTGGTATTGTAAATCGCATTCATCACATCCAATGTAAAATAAGAACAGTCCACCCCTCTTTTACTTGAACCACCTAAAACATAAGGCGTGCCCCACCATTCATCTATTTTTTGAAGTAAAGGGATATTGCTAATTTCTTCTACGGCTATGTCCATTTGAATGGAATACTTTAATTGCAACCAATTGGCTTTTTCTACATCGGTTAAATTATCTGGCATTTTATCTGAACGTTCTGAACGAACTAATACAGGTTCTGCCTCTAATGCATCGGATGCTTTTTTCATATACACCCTTCCTGGCTTCACCGAAATATTGTCTAAAAATTCAATATCATCGTTGGAGGTTTCCGAAACAGCTACTACTGCGGGTAAATTTCTTTTTGGCTTTGCGTTTAATTGAGCTGTTTTTGCCTTCACAGACTGACTGAACTTGGACATAGTGGTACAGCTTGACAAAATTGCCATCATCCATACCAGCCCTAATATCGATTTAGTCCTTTTTTGCATCTGCGGCAAGATAAGGCAAGAACCTTAAAATAGCCTCAAAACAGGAGATTTTAACCCTTTTTTGTGGAAAATTAAGCCTGTCTAAGCCCTGCTTTTTTACGATATTTGTGCCTTATCCCAATATCCCAAATGCCCAAGTTTTCCCATTTACACGTACATACACAATATTCACTACTAGACGGCGCTGCCTCTATAGATGGTTTGTATAAAAAAGCCATCAAGGATGAAATGCCTGCATTGGCGATCACGGATCACGGGAATATGTTTGGTGCATTTAATTTTGTGAGTCAGGCATGGAAAAATACCAAAGTGATTGGGAAAGATGCGAATGGAAAAGATATTTTAGCGCCTACTGTAAAACCAATTGTTGGTTGTGAATTTTATGTAGTGAAAGACCGACATATCAAACAATTTACCAAGGAACATAAGGACGATCGTTTTCACCAAGTTTTATTGGCTAAGAATGCAGTGGGATATCAAAACTTGATCAAACTTACATCCTTGGGATACATTGAGGGGATGTATAGCAAATATCCAAGAATCGATAAGGAACTGATTGAGCAATACCACGAAGGCATCATCGCCACCACTTGTTGTATTGGCGCGCATGTACCTCAAGCCATTTTAAGAGATGGCGAAGAAGCAGCAGAAAAAGAATTTAAATGGTGGTTGGATTTATTTGGGGATGATTATTATATCGAAATTCAAAGACACCAAATACCAGAACAAGAGCTCATCAACAATACACTACTAAAGTTTTCAAAAAAACATAAAGTAAGTGTGATTGCGACCAACGATAGCCATTACATCAATGAAGACGATGCCAATGCGCATGATATCTTATTATGTATTAATACAGGCGAAAAACAATCCACCCCAGGCTTCGATGATTTTGTAAACGACGAACTTCAAGTAAAGAATAGAAGATTCAAGTTCCCAAACAATGAATTTTATTTTAAGACCCAATCACAAATGATTGAGTTGTTTAGTGATATCCCCGAATCCATCGACAACACCAATGCGATTGTAGATAAAGTAGAAGTCTTAAATTTAAAGAAAGACATCCTCCTACCCGCTTTCCCGATTCCAAAAAGTTTCCAGATTCACAAGGACGCCAACATGAATCAATGGGAATTTTTAAAACATATTACATGGGAAGGTGCGCATAAAAGATACGATGCCATCACTGCAGAAATTCAGGAAAGAATTGATTTTGAATTATTCACCATTCAAACCATGGGCTTTGCAGGATATTTCTTAATTGTAAGTGACTTCATTAAAGCGGGACGTGAGATGGATGTATTTGTGGGCCCCGGACGTGGATCTGCGGCTGGTTCTGTCGTGGCTTATTGTATTGGTATCACCAATATCGACCCAATTAAATACCAATTACTTTTTGAGCGTTTCTTAAATCCGGATCGTAAGAGCATGCCCGATATTGATACGGACTTTGATGATGAAGGCCGTCAGAAAGTGATTGATTATGTGGTAGAAAAATATGGCAAGGAACAAGTCGCACAAATTATTACTTATGGTACAATGGCAGCTAAAAGTAGTATTAAGGATGTCGCGCGTGTGATGGATTTGCCTTTATCCGAATCCAACTTATTAGCAAAATTAGTACCAGATAAACCAGGCACCGAACTCAATCGTTGTTTGCATGCCCCTATCACTGTTAAAGAAGGAGAAAAATCTTTAGCCGAAAAAGAAGGTTATCAATCCGATGACATTGACAATATTAAAAAGCTAAGAGAAATATATGCAGGCAATGATTTAAGAGCGGCTGTATTGCATGAAGCAGAACGTTTAGAAGGATCTATACGTAACACGGGTATTCACGCTGCGGGTATCATCATTGCACCAAGTGACTTAACCGAAATCATGCCGGTTGCTACCGCAAAAGATTCTACTTTATGGGTGACGCAGATTGAAGGCTCTGTGATTGAAGAAGCAGGCGTTATAAAAATGGACTTTTTGGGTTTAAAGACCCTTTCTATTTTAAAAACGGCCTTGCAATTAATCAAACAAAACCATGGTATCACCATCGACTTGGATAAGATTCCTTTAGACGACGAAAAGACTTTTCATTTATACCAAAGAGGAGAAACCAATGCAACTTTCCAATTTGAGAGTGTGGGCATGCAAAAATATTTACGTGAATTAAAGCCCGATAAATTTGCCGACCTAATTGCGATGAACGCCTTGTACCGACCAGGTCCGATGGCCTATATCCCAAATTTCGTTGAACGTAAACATGGTCGTGAAACCATTCAATATGACCTTCCTATCATGGAGGAAATATTAGCGGACACTTATGGTATTACCGTTTACCAAGAGCAAGTAATGTTGTTGAGTCAAAAGATTGCTGGCTTTACAAAAGGAGATGCGGATGTATTGAGAAAAGCCATGGGTAAAAAACAAAAGTCGGTATTGGATAAAATGAAAGCCCAGTTTGTGGAAGGGGCCGTGAAGAATGGACATCCAGAAAAAGCTTTAGACAAAATTTGGACAGACTGGGAGGCTTTTGCACAATATGCATTCAACAAATCCCACTCTACTTGTTATGCCTATGTAGCATATCAAACAGCCTACCTAAAAGCACATTATCCTGGAGAATATATGTCTGCTGTTTTAAACCATGCAGGTAGTATTGATAAAATCACCTTCTTTATGGAAGAGTGTAAACGCATGGGTATAAAAGTGTTGGGGCCAGACATCAATGAATCCTTACAAGGTTTTTCTGTCAATAAAAATGGAGAGATTCGATTTGGATTAGGCGGATTAAAAGGCGTTGGTGAAGCAGCTATTGAAGCCATTATCATTGAGCGAAATAAAGGGGGACATTTTGAGACCATGATTGATTTTATCAAACGTGTTTTATCAAGAGCAGTGAACAAGAAATCTTTAGAAAGTTTGGCCTACTCAGGTACATTTGATTGTTTCCCTGAATACCACCGTGCACAATATTTTAATACAGGTGATGGAGATCGTACGAATGGTATGGAAAAATTAATTGCCTATGCGCAAGCGATTCAATCTATGACAACTGGTTCTACCAATACCCTTTTTGGTGATTTACCTTCTGCCATGCAAGTACCTATCCCTAAATTAGCACTTTGTGAAGAATGGACATTGACCGAAAAATTAGACCATGAGAAAGATATCACGGGTATGTTCATGAGTGGACACCCATTGGATCATTTTAATTTTGAATTGAAGCATTATGCTTTCACGCCAATCAATGAATTTAATGAGGTAAAAGATAACCTCATTAGTTTCCCTAATAACCTAGGAAAAAACTTTAAGCTAGCAGGTTTAGTCACAGATGTACAACATAGGATCACTAAAACTGGTAAAAACTTTGGATCATTTGCGATTGAAGATTTTACAGGTAAGACAGATTTCATTTTATGGAGCGAGGATTACGTGAAATTTCAGAACTATTTAGAAGTGGGACAAAAAGTTTGTATTAACGGTTCATTTAGAAATAGATTCAACCAACCGAATAATTTTGAATTTAAGTTACAGAGCATGTCACTTTTAGAAACGGTGAAGCAAATGCAAACCCGAACGGTGGAACTGAGTTTACATCCAGCGAATCTAAGGGCTGATATGATTGATTTTTTTGAGAAGAATATTAAAGCAAACCCAGGTAGGACTTCTCTAAAAATCACTTTTGTAGAACCAAGGGAGCAACTTGCTGCAAGTTTATTAACGATAGACAAAGGCTTTTTGGTCAATGACGACTTTGTACAATTCTTGGACTTGAACCCAGAACTAAACGTTCAAGTGAAGCTAGCCAACTAATTGTCCCCAATAAGGGATATTTAAGTGGAAAAGTCAAGATGGCAGATATTAAAGTTTGGAGCTAATTTTGTACTACAAGTATAAAAGAACAAGAAAATATAAATATACAATTATGGCATTAGAATTTACAGACGCAAACTTTCAACAAACAGTGATTGAAAGTGACAAACTTAGTGTAATCGATTTTTGGGCAGAATGGTGTGGACCATGTCGTGCAATTGGACCAGTTATCGAAGAATTGGCTGTTCAATACGAAGGCAAAGTGAATATCGGCAAAGTGAATGTGGATGTAAATCCTACACTAAGTACAAACTTTGGAATCACTTCAATCCCTGCGATCCTTTTTGTGAAAGGTGGTCAAGTAGTAGACAAGCAAATTGGCGCAGTTCCAAAGGCTGTTTTAGATAAGAAGATCCAGTCTCATATGTAATTGATACAACAACTTTAATAAAATCCTGCTCATTTAACTGAGTGGGATTTTTTATGTCCTACATTCAAAAAATAACAATAAATTAATTACCTTTCTTCCCTAAATTAACCCCATGGATAGATTCCAAGGCCTGATTGGCATTGTTTTGATTTTAATGATTGCTTTCTTGTTTTCTAACAACAAAAAAAGAATCAATTATCGATTGGTCATAAGTGGTTTAGTATTACAGCTAACCATTGGTGTTTTGATTTTAAAAATACCAGCCATTACCAAATTTTTCCAGATTTTAGGAAAAGGGATGGGTAAAATAGAGGAATTTGCCCGTCAAGGTGCGGCATTTGTTTACGGAGGTGTTGCTGCAATGGGTCCTGCCGGCGCAACCGATTTTACCAATGGTGGTTTTGTGTTTGCATTTAACGTGACTGCAACCATTATATTAGTTTGTGTTTTAGTTGCTTTGTTTTATCATTTTGGTGTTATGCAACGCATCATATCGTTGATTGCCAAAGCAATGAATTTTATCATGCGTGTGAGTGGCGCAGAAGCATTGAGTAATGTGGCGAGTGCCTTTGTAGGTCAGGTAGAAGCACAGGTGATGATTCGCCCTTATTTACCTACAATGACAAAAAGTGAAATCCTAGCGAGCATGAGTGGTAGCTTGGCTTGTATCGCTGGTGGTATATTGGTGGTATATGCAAATATGGGTGCGCAAGCAGGTATGGATTTAGCGCCAAAATTAATCACTGCAAGTTTGATGGCCGCACCTGGTGCATTGGTCATTGCAAAAATATTATTCCCAGAGACCGAAGTTTCACAAACAATGGGCAAAGTTACGCTAGAGGTCAAGAGTCAGTATAGCAATACCATCGACGCCATCACACATGGCGCGGGAGATGGTTTTAAAATTGCTATGAACGTGATCGCCATGTTGATTGGATTTATTGCCTTAATTGCTTTAGTGGACTGGAGCTTATTAAAAATTGGGCATCTTTTTAGTGCCAATTTAGATTTAAGCCTGAACTTTATTTTTAGCAAACTATTTTATCCGATGGCTTGGGCGATGGGTATCCCAACTGTGGATATACAAAATGCAGCAACTTTATTGGGTCAAAAATTAACCATCAATGAATTCGTTGCTTTTAAAAGTTTAACGAGCAAAGTGATCCCAATTGTAACCGAAAAAGGATTGTTGATTGTGAGTATCGCCATTTGTGGTTTTGCCAATTTTAGTAGTGTAGGCATGTTGATTGGTGGTATTGGAGAACTTGCTCCAACACGTCGTAAAGACCTAGCTGAATTAGGCCTTAAAGCACTTTTAGCTGGAACACTAGCCTCTTATTTGTCTGCAAGTATTGCAGGTATTTTAATTGGTTAATTTTTAAATTTTACTAACACATCCATGGTTAAAGCTTATTCTTAATATGAGGAAAGACTTTAAACATAAGATGGTAATCAAGTGCTTATTAACTAACTTTGTGGCCTAATTTCATAATATATGAACAAGGCACAAATTCAAGTAGTGGTAGATGCGCAAGCAGATCCAATTCTAAAATCCATTGGTCAAAAAATCATTCAAAACGAACGTATCAATTTTGAAGATGGCGTTGCCTTGTTCGAAAAATCATCCCTTCCCTATGTAGGCGCATTGGCCAATTGGAAAAGAAATGAATTGCATGGTGATATTACTTATTTTAATCGCAATTTTCATATAGAACCAACCAATGTCTGCGTCTTCTCATGTAAGTTTTGTTCGTACTCAAAATTATACGCGCATAAAGAAGAAGGATGGGAATTAACAATAGACCAAATGATGGATATTGTTCGTTCTTATGATGGCAAGCCAGTTACAGAAGTACATATTGTGGGTGGTGTGCATCCTAAATTAACTTTAGCATTTTTCTTGGATTTAATGCGTGCCATTAAAGCACATCGTCCCGAATTACATATCAAAGCCTTTACGCCAGTTGAATTGGATTATATGTTCCGTAAAGCAAAAGTATCCATTCAAGAAGGGATGCGATTAGCACATGAAGCAGGATTGGATTCATTACCTGGTGGTGGTGCCGAAATTTTTCATCCCGATGTGCGTACGATTATTTGTGACGATAAGGTAGATGCCAATGGATGGTTGGAAATTCACCAAACTGCGCATGAACTTGGCATGCATAGCAATGCCACTTTATTGTATGGCCATATCGAAAAATATGAGCACCGAGTAGACCACATGGAACGCCTAAGACAATTACAAGACAAAACAAAAGGTTTCAACACATTCATCCCGCTTAAGTTCAGAAATAAGGACAATGAAATGCATGATGTGCCAGAATCTACCATGCTCGAAGATTTAAAAATGTATGCCATTTCTAGATTGTATTTGGATAATTTCCCACACGTAAAAGCTTACTGGCCAATGCTAGGTCGTCAAGTAGCTCAACTGACATTAAGTTATGGTGTGAATGATATTGATGGTACCATCGATGATACCACTAAGATTTACTCCATGGCTGGTAGTGAAGAACAAAATCCTGCGATGACCACTTTAGAATTAGTAAGACTTATCAAACAAGCAAAAAGAACCCCAATCGAAAGAGGCACATTGTACAATGTGATCCAAGATTTTAGTTTAGTAGATGAAGCAGCTATCGAGGCTTAAACAAAATTGATACTTGTATCATCAAATTACAATTGATTAACACTCTGCTAATCCTATTGGAATCTGCGTGGCCAATCCACCGTCTGCAGTCTCTTTGTATTTCACATTCATATCCAATGCGGTTTGCCACATGGTATGGATCACTTTATCTAAACTTACCAAAGCATAATCTGGTTTACTCTGCAATGCCAATTGTGCAGCAGTAATGGCTTTGATCGCACCCATCGTATTACGCTCTATACATGGAATCTGCACCAATCCGCCCACAGGATCACAGGTTAAACCTAAATGATGTTCCATCGCAATTTCACCTGCCATTAAAACCTGTCTTTGATTGCCACCTAATAATTCTGTTAAACCTGCTGCTGCCATCGCTGATGAAACGCCAATCTCGGCCTGACATCCACCCATTGCTGCAGAAATAGTGGCACCATTTTTAAATAAAATACCAATGGCATTCGCAGTCAACAAAAATTTATGAATGTCCTGTTGACTTCCTTTATTGCAAAAATTAATCGCATACATTAATACTGCAGGAATCACACCCGCTGCACCATTCGTAGGCGCAGTCACTACCCTACCAAAACTTGCATTTTCTTCGTTCACCGCCAATGCAAAACAACTCACCCAATCAAGTATATAAGAAAAGTCACTGCCCCCACTTTGAATTTGCTGCATCCAAGCCTCCATGCTTTGAGCATCTTCATTAACTAATGTAGTTGACTTATCCGCATCATTGTCTTGCTTTAATAATTTTGCATTCAAGTCGGCAGCCCTTCTGCGTACTTGTAATCCCCCTGGTAAAATACCATTTGCATGCACGCCTTTAAAAATACAATCCATCATCGTCTTCCATAAACGATCTAATCCTTCTTCTAAAGCTTGTTCGGTATGTAATTGCTTTTCATTTTCTCTTACAATATCAGAAATAGGCAAACCTGTTTTTATACACCAGTGGATTAAATCCTCGGTATGGAAAAAACTAAAAGGTACTTCAACATTTGTTTCCTTTTTATCTTCTATTATTTTTCCTAATTCTACACCATCTTCCGAAGCTTCCGTTTCTATAAATCCACCCCCAACGGAATAATAAGTAAAGGTCTTTACAGCATCTTTTAATTCAACGACAAATTGCATTGCATTGGGATGGTATGGCAAACTTTTATCTTTTAAAAAAACAAGATGATCGTTGTAGTTGAATTCAATCTCATGTACCCCATCCAATAAAATATGATTTGTGTCCTTAATGTTTTGAACTTTTTGAGCAATCAAACGGGTATCCGTTGTTACAGGATCTTCTCCCTGCAAACCCATTAAAATAGCTGTATCTGTGCCGTGACCCTTGCCAGTTTTAGCCAATGAACCATACAAGTAGACATGCATTGCATGGATGTTGTTGACATCTGTTAACGCACTAACTCTTTTTATGACATGCTTTGCAGCCAACCAAGGTCCTAAGGTATGGGAGCTAGAAGGTCCTACACCAATTTTAAACATATCGAACACTGAGATAAACTTTTCCATAGCTAAAACAAATGTAAGTGAGTTTACAATAGATATTAACAATTGGGGCATAATTTAATGCTAAATGCAACGCAAAAAGGGTTGCTCTTTGATAATAAATTCCGAAATTTGAACTACAAATTATACACCATGGAATTATCTTCTCTTTTAAACAGATTTAGTGAACCAGAAACTTTAAAAATGGCCAAATTAGGTCGTGAATTAAGGGCACAAGGTATAGATGTGATTGACTTAAGCTTGGGTGAGCCAGATTTTGATACCCCACAGCATATTAAAGATGCAGCTATAAAAGCCATCAATGATAACTGGAGTCACTATACACCTGTAGCTGGCTTTTTGGATTTAAGAGAAGCCGTTTGTACTAAATTAAAAAGAGACAACAACCTAGACTATACCCCTGAGCAAATCATTACATCCACAGGTGCGAAGCAAAGTTTAGCCAATGCATTATTGGCTTTAGTAGACGAAGGTGATGAAGTGATCATCCCTACGCCTTATTGGGTGACTTATTCTGAATTGGTAAAAATTGCGCGTGGTAAAGTGGTTGAAATTAGAACTACCGTTGAGGCTGGATTCAAAGCAACGCCTGCACAGATAGAAGCTGCCATTACGCCAAAGACAAAAGTATTTATGTTCTCCTCTCCTTGTAATCCTTCTGGAGCGGTATATAGCAAAGCAGAATTAGAGGCATTGGCAAACTTGTTTAAAAAATATCCTCAAATCACTATCTTATCGGATGAGATTTATGAATACATCAACTTTATTGGCAAACACGAAAGCATTGCACAGTTCAGCGAGATCAAAGACCAAGTGATTGTGATCAATGGATTAAGTAAAGGTTTTGCTATGACTGGTTGGCGTTTAGGCTATACCGCCTCTAATGTTACTTTAGCAAAAGCGATGGAAAAATTACAAGGTCAATTTACTTCTGGCACTTGTTCTATCACTCAAAAAGCGGCAGTGGCTGCGTTGGTGGGTGACTTAAAACCATCTATCGAAATGACAGAAGAGTTTACGCGTCGTAGAACCACTACATTGGCCTTAGTGAATGCCATGCCTGGATTTAAATGTTTTGCACCCGAAGGTGCATTTTATGTATTCCCTGATGTAAGTAGTTATTACGGCAAATCTGACGGAAAACAAACCATTACAAACGCCTCTGACTTTAGCATGTTTTTATTGAATACAGCCCATGTCTCTTCTGTGATGGGAGATGCATTTGGCGAACCACATTGTGTCCGTTTCTCTTTTGCAAACAGCATGCAGAATATCGAAAAAGCTTGGGTAAGAATTAGAGAAGCATTGGCTACTTTAAAATAATACGTATTTAAAAATAGATTTAGAAGCGTTACACTTGTAGCGCTTCTTTTTTTGTAGTAATTTTATTTTACAAATGACGAGTGAAAAATTTCAAATGTTTGAAAATCGATTGCTTAAAAATTATAAGCATCGTTTAAAACAAGCTAAGCGACTGAATGTGTCTTGCTGGAGACTCTATGACCATGATTTACCCGAATTCCCTGTTTGTGTGGAATTCTATGAGGACTTTATTTATATCGCTGAATACAATAGACGTCACGCTTTAACAGACGAAGAACATGAGATATGGTTCAATGAAACCAAAAGAATTATTGCAGACATGACTGGCGTACCTACAGATAAAATGTATGTGAAACTGCGCAAGCGGATGTCTCATCGTGAAGGACAATACGAAAAAGAAGCAGTGACTGAATCTAAAATCATCACTGTTCAAGAAAACGGTTTACAGTTTTTAGTCAACCTAACGGACTACTTAGATACCGGCTTATTTTTAGACCACCGTGTCACCAGACAAATGGTTCAAACTGAAGCAAAGGATACCCATTTTTTAAACTTGTTTTCTTATACCAGTTCTTTTTCTGTGTATGCTGCAAAAGCAGGCGCTAAATCAGTGACATCGGTAGACTTATCTAAAACTTATTTAAGTTGGAGCGAAGAAAATTTTAAACTTAATCAAATAGCTCCTTCATCGGCGTATCAATTTATTCATGCAGACGTAAAACAATATTTAAAAACATTACCCATTAACTTTTATGACTTAGTGGTGATGGATCCTCCTACCTTTAGCAATAGTAAAAGAATGAAGGATATCTTAGATATTCAAAGAGACCATGTGGAATTAATCAATGATATGTTGAAGGCAATGAAGCCTGGAGGTATTTTATATTTTAGTACCAATTTTACGCAGTTCATCATTGATGCTGAACAAATAAAAAGTACGCAAATTAAAGATATTACTAAAGCCACTACCCCATTTGATTTTGAAGGAAGATTGAAACGTTGGTGTTATAAAATTATAAAGCCGCTCTAATAGCTTTGTCTATTGCTAAGACTTGTGGAATGACCATTTGTTGATTGTTATTCTCAATCACATAATCGCATAAGCGCATTTTAATGGTATCCGAAATTTGATTGCGCATACGCGCGTCTACTTGGTCTTTTGTGATGCCATCTCTTTGCATCACCCTATGTGTCCTAAGTGACAAAGGCGCTGACACACCAATAATTTTAGATAATCCATCCGCAGCACCCGATTCAAAAATCAATGCTGCTTCTTTAATGACATAGGGACTGGATTGTTTTGCTGCCCACTCTTTCGCCGCTTGAATGGTCACTGGATGTACAATCGCATTGAGTAATTGTAATTGGAAGGAATCGTTGAAAACAATACCAGCTAATTTTTCTTTATCCAATCCGGACTCATTATAAATATCCGATCCAAATTGCTGAATCAACTTTGCTTTTATTTCAGGGCTGGTTTGCATGATACGCTTGGCTGCTTCATCGGCATTGAACACAGGAATACCGAGGGTAGCAAACAGTTTTGCGACCACTGATTTTCCTGAACCAATCCCTCCTGTTAAACCAATCATTTTTGCCATATACAATTCAAAAAAAAATCCGAAATCAGTTTCCAATTGAATGGAGGCTAATTTCGGATTGTATCATTTAAATAATTGTCTTATTTGTTGATTGCTTGAGACCACTCTAAGCTAATAGAAGATCTTTCAATCTTTAAATAACTTCCTGGGCTCACTTCCAATTGAATGGTATTGTCTTCGTTCACTTTATTGATTGTACCATGGATACCAGCAATGGTAACTACTTTATCGCCCTTTTGCATTGTATCAATAAATTTCTTTTGCTCTTTTGCTTTTTTAGCTTGTGGACGGATCATGAAAAACCAGAAAACCAAGATAATACCCCCTAACATGATCAACTGAAAAGTACCACCTTGTTGTGGAGCTTGTAATAAAATTTGTGTCATTTTGAATTGTTTATGTTTTAAACTTGATTACAAATATAGGATAAAGCAACTACTTTGCTTTGTGACTTATTTTTTGGATTTTACCTGAGGCAACTAATTCTTTGTGTAT
>JACCEA010518110.1_pt1 | contig 18410 bp, 13 predicted proteins | sample 7449851 | NCBI WGS metagenome assembly JACCEA01 (sample SAMN15323453, study PRJNA562643) | freshwater metagenome | isolation source: river surface water | place: USA:Blue River Watershed | collected 2017-08-18
AGATTTCTGCACCGGCACCACGATACTCCTCATTGGAATAAATTCTTCGAGTACACGGTTGAACAAGCACTCTACTGCCTGGAACATTCTGAAGAAGTTGTTTGACTTGGTCAGGCGATAATGGAGTACGACGCTCCCACATTCCATGCTGTTCACGGACAATACCCAAAACTTTATTTCCGGCATATTGACTGGAATAAGCCATTTGATTATGGAAAAATTGGGTGCGGCCGTGAACAAAAGTTTGGTGCAATCTTGCTTGAATCATCTTTCAGAAATTGGACTATGGGATATTGCTTGCAACATGTATCGTCGAACAACAAAAAATTGAAGTTGGAAGGTATTTATTGGATACGGACATTTAGTAAAAAGTTGAACGGCGAACAATTCAATTGACCAGTTAGTTAGTTCATCCTTGGTATTATTGGTGCGGGCGAAAATGGTTCCCGTATCTGGGACTTTTTATTATTTAGGTTGCAGCAGAGCCCATCCTTAATATCATTCGAATATTGAGTTATGTGATGAACACAGCTCTATTTTGTAATTCATTATCATCCCTACATAAAATATGATACGACACAGGAACATCCAATAATGGGCCTTCGTGTCGAAACCTTATCATGAGATTCCTGAAAATGTTACAACTGTGATGGCTTTGTGAGGTTAAGTGATTTTTACTTTCAATCGTATGGGTTGATTGTGTCTGTGTGTTATTTTTGTTTGCTGCAACTTTGATGACTTCAATGGGTCGCATTTTTCTTAACAACGTATACTTCAACGATGGTTTGCGAGTTGGAAGCATTAGCCATCATCTTGTCTGCAGCCCAATGAGATGCACTATATCGATCATGATCACTGGAATGCGATAAAAAGAATTTATCATGCAGTGCCGAAACGCTATCGAAGCTTTCCATGGCGAAGCATCAACAAATTAAGTGCGACAGAATACTTCAAAAACCACATAAGTTACTATTAACAATAGAATGCTTGTAGAAATAAATAGACCGGTACAAACACATATGTCTGATGAGAAATAATTGTTCAATTTGTGAATTACAATTTTGAATTTTGAAGATTACTATAACTTTGTGAGGTCAACTACAAGATATGCTTATTACAGAAAACCGTTACGGCCATAGCAAAGGAATCTCATGATAAGGTTTCGACACAAAGGCCCATTATTGGATGTTCCTGTGCCGTATCATATTTTATGTAGGGATGATAATGAATCAGAACATAGAGCTGTGTTCGTCACATGACTCAATCTTCGAATAATACAATGGATTAATTAAGAAAGATCGGGTCGAAAACGTCGGAAAACAAAATATAACCATTAATATCTTCACCTAAAAAGATGATAATTCTGATTGAAGCAACTTCATTCTATCCCATAGATACAAAGAGCATTATATGGAGTTGAGTTATCTAGAAGTAAAGATTGCCTCGAATGAAATAAAATAGAAGTGTACACTATACAGCTGTAATTATTAACTAGTAACAAAATTGGCCCTTTAGGGCTGAGGGCTCTTGTCTTTGGCGCGAACCCTTGTCTTTCTTACTACCATCCTGGTATATTTTTCTATAAAGACGGTTCCCATTTTTGTTCATTCTTATTACCATAATTGGGATTGTATAACGATTCATTATTGTACAATATTACAAGCAGCGCAACTAAATGAAGCTGTCATGTAGAAATTATTTGCCTATTCTCATTGCTGGATCTCAAAAGAAAGTTTTACCTGTTTACATTCACTTTCTGCAGCAAAATTTGGATTGGGCAAATGATATTCACCATCAAATTCATATGTTAAAAGAAGTGCAGCGACTAATATTGGACAATATTGAAGAAATTGAAAAGCATTCAAAGTTAGTTTTAAAAGGGTCAGCAAGGTTTATGCGCCTCAGTGGAAGTGATTTTATCGTTGCGTCATTTTCAACTCGCGCACTTGAAAGTACAACTATGATGCAGGTTGGCGACATATCCAATAGCATCTTACCTGTGGCCCACTTTGAATTGCTCTTGTGGATATTTCCATTCCAATCCCCCAATGTTTCATTACCCACGGATGAATTATCTTACTATTAAATTAGTTTATAATACAAAATAATCCCTTCTTCTGCGTATACATCATTAAAGTTGACCAATAATAATGTTAACATTAAATTTGCAAATACTAAGCTATTAATTGTGGAACTTTTTGTTCGCAGCCGCATAATCCTTCAAGATTTGAGCAGGTTCAAACTGTGCACCGTATGTATCGCGGTATCTATTCATGCGATCAACAAAAGGTTGGATACCTTTGATATCGAGCATACGGAATGGTCCTCCCATGAATGGAGGGAAACCGATACCAAACACCGCACCAATGTCACCTGTACAATACAAAAGCATCAAGTTGACTTGAAATAAAAATAATTCAGCAGTTAGCTCACCATCAGCAGGTCCACGAATGATACCATCTTGTAAGCAGAAAGCTGCCTCGTTGACGAACTTGGAAATAAGGCGCATCTGGATATCTTCTACAGACAAATTACTTGCAGATGTAATACCCTTTGCTGCTAACAAATTCTTCAACTCAGTCATGACTTCAGGGTTCATTTCTTTCTTTGCACCCTTCTTGGCATCCTTTGGATACATATAAAAGCCTTTACCAGTCTTTCTACCCAAAAATCCTTTTTCGACCATCTTGGTCATCATACTAGTATCCCCACCTTGCATGCGAACCCCCAAATCAGCCTTAGACATGAAAGCACCGACGTGGGCAGAGATATCAATACCAACTTCATCAGATAAAGTAATTGGTCCAACAGGCATGCCAAAATCTTTCATAGCTTTGTCGATTTTTTGTGGATCAACACCTTCTGCTACTAATGCTGTAACTTCAACCATAAAAGGTGCTAGACAGCGGTTGACAAAGAAACCAGGAACATCCTTCACAAAGATGGCCGTCTTCCCTTGACGTGTACCAACTTCCATGGCGGCAGCAGCAACTTCAGGAGCTGTGCCAGCATGAGAAATGATTTCTAACAATGGCATCTTGGGTACAGGAGAAAAATAATGCATACCAATTACTCTTTCTGGTCTAAATACGAATACGTAAGTCGACTTTACTTAAATATTCACAATATTACCTTTTGGCGGCTTCGGCAATCTTACCAATTGGGATTGCGGAAGTATTTGAAGCAAAAATCGCATGAGGAGGGAGGATTTCTTCCATTTCTTTCAAAACCTTATGTTTCACTCCGATTTCCTCAAAGACTGCTTCAATCACAAGATCAGCTTGAGCAAAATGTTGCTTCCACGATTCTACTCCGTCATGCAAAGGAATTAATCTGGAAGTAGTCTCACAGAACTGATGATTTGTGATACGCTTCTTTTTCAATTTGGCTTTCAAGTCATCGACGATAACTTTCTCACCGCGACTGACACCAGCAACATCCTTGTCCTTCAATAGAACACGGTACTTACCGTTATCAACTGATACTTGAGCGATACCAGCACCCATCAAACCTGCTCCAAGAACCGCAATGTTGTTGACAGGATGAGTAGGAGAACCAAAGTTATGTTTTTTCACAGCATTCATACCATGAAAAATACCAATTAAAGCTTCTGACTCTGGTGTGGCCGCAAGCTTCGAAAATTTAGTTGCCTCATCAACCAAATGATCTCTCTTAGACTTTCCCATGTTATCCTTCAGGACATCAATGATCGCATATGGAGAAGGGTAATGGCCTCCAGTATTTTTGTCAACCTGCTCTTTCGCCTTCTTGAACATGATGGAGCTCAATGGAGTATCTTCTAAGAGCTTGGTCATAAAGTTCTTCTTGCGTTGGGTTGGCTTCAATTTACCGTCGGCCAAAGCAACAGCTTGTTGGACACATACTTGCTCCAAAACGGCAGGGTCCACGACCAAATCGACCAAGCCCATCTTCTTTGCCTTGTCAGGCTTCACATTCTTTCCAGTGAGAATCATGTCCAAAGCACCGGCGTAACCAACCAACTTTGGTAAATGGTAGGTTCCAGCCATTCCAGGCAACAAGCCGAGTTTTACCTCAGGTAATCCCATTGATGTCTTTTTGTTAGTGGTTGCTATGCGATAATCACAATACATGGCCCATTCCAACCCTCCACCTAAAGCGACACCATTTATACCGGCCACCATTGGAATCTTAGTCTTCTTTAACTCATCAAAAAAATCATGAGCTTTTAATGTCAGATCCTTCAACTTGCTCTTATCTTCAAATGCCTTTATCATATCAATATCGGCCCCAGCAATAAAATTGTCAGGTTTGGAGGACAAGAAAACGACAGCTTTAACATCTTTTTGACCCAACACAAAGTCTTTGAAAATTTTCTCTGCCTCCACTTGCATCCCTGTGGAAATAGTATTCATCTTTCCAGGTCCGTTGAATCTGATAATGGCCACTTTGTCTTTGATTTCCACATTATCGAAGTATTGGAACTGACGGCCTGATGTTGCTGTGTCGCTGCTTAAACAACGACCAACCAGACTACTTTTTACGCGAGAAATTCCACAAACACTTCTTCTTGAAGCCGCAAGCATTTTTAAGACCCGATTTTAAATCTACAAATTTTTATTACTGTGTACCAAAAGGCGGGTGAATCTGCACCCCCAAAAACTCATCTGGCTTTTTTTTTTCAAGGAAAAACGACGAAAATTTGACACCAAATATCCCGAACTTGTTTGTGATATATAATAAATACTTCGAAATAGATATTCCTAATCTAATGTATGGAAAGCGCGAAAGTCTCCTGTTTCGATGGTATATAACCCAAGAAGTCCTAATTTCTTCATCTTGTTGTATTCTTCCAATTCTTGTCCCCATCTTTATAACATATTCACAAGTACAAACCACTCCAGATCAGGATACACTCAACTTTGCTCGATTCCAATATTGAAATATTATACACAATAGCAATACACAAATAAAACTATTTCTCTCCAGAGTAAACATTTAATACAAAACAACTTGAAATCACAGAAAAGACAAATCACTAAACATGAAGATAGCAATCAAGCATAAGAGGTTACTATCAAATAGAAAAATCTACTTCCATCACCTGCATTATGTATATTAAAAGAGGAGTAATTACATCATCGCAGATTATTACATCAGCTAGTGTCTTGTTGTAAGATTTGTTAACTGTTTTGATAACTAACAATTTGGTACAAATCTTCAAGGTATTGTAGATTCTCTGAGCCAATTATTTCCTCCAACATACTCAACAGCTGGTCATCATCCGTTGCCTCATCGACCAATAAAGTTGAACTCAAGAACTCGATTGCGGCGAAATATTTTTGTTTACCTAGAATCGAAACCAAACGACTCTGAAGTTCCTCCAAATATTTCAATTCCGATCCACGATCCTGGTCTACTTCATTCTTCATAGATATCGTTAAGTCTGCCAATGTATTACCGAAAGGATCATTTTCTGAAGTAAGACAGAGCAGTCAATAGTTGAAGGATTACAAATTATGAAACTTACCAGTAATATATAAATCGCTGTCAGCCAATAGTAAGTCATCATTTTCATCAAATCCGAACTCTTTATTCGGTTGAACAATTTCAATTTCGCCGCCATCTTCTAAGTGGTCATTCGAATCCCTGAATTCATCTTCTTCATCACTGATTTCAAATTTTATGGATTCTTCCTCAAATCCCTCTTCAATTTCATCTTCAGCTCCTTCCATAATCTGATCCAATCGTTCCACATCACCAGCATTAAGTTTGGTAGGTAATTGTAATATTTGTTGCATTTGATCCAGCATCATGGAATATTCAAGTGCAGCTTGAGGATCAATCAAAGATGGATTTTGACTTAACTCGGTAATGAATGACTGACCAAGAAAACCATCAACTGGATCAACCCATGAAGAAACAGGATTATCGGCTGTGCAGTCATCATGTTTTTCATATTCGCTGGATGTGGGAAGTGGTGGTTCAAGTTCCATGTCATCTTCTAATTCCATGCTGATTTTTCTTCGAGAGATGGGAGAGGCCGTCGCTCGGAAATTGTCAGTCCATGGATCAGAAATATCGCCTGAATGCTGATTTCTAATAACAAAACCCTGTTTTTTTTCTATTTCCGAAGAAGATGCCGGTGGTGGGGACGTAAAGTCTGGTTTAAGCGAGTGGATGGAGCTATCATAATTCTTATTTACCAATACCAAAACTTCTGGTTCAGTAGGACCTTGTTGTGGAGTTTGCCGACGTTTCTCTTGAATTAATCGTCGCAATTCATCTCGCTCTTCATCATGAAGCGCTTTTGATTCATCGCTGACGATATTGAGTTTCGGCTGCTGAAGACCGCCACTTTTCCGTCGTCTATCACCATTATGATTTCCCCCTTCCGAGGTTATTCTATCTTGGCTGGCTTCAGGCGTAAGATGGGTATGCGGATCCACAATATTAACACGAGGGGTTGGTGCTTCCGTGGTTATAGAATCTTCATCTACAGTAAATTCATCATCGGCGGCTCCTTCTGAGATAGAATTCTAATATAGTTGTGAAAGAAATACCAATATCACTATTTCCTGCAAAACAACAGTTAACCACGCATACCTTCCCAATTTTTTGTTGTTGCAAAAATTTTCGAAAATCCGATCTGTGTCTTTCACGCAGTTCTTTGCGTTGCTCAAGAGCTTCTTTGCTGTCAGGAGTTGGAGTGACTGGAAATAAGATTTATTTAGAGGTTCATAAATCAACCAGATAAGGAATTTACCTTTCGGTTTGACAACAACTTTAGGGTCGCTCACTTTGACTTTGAGAACATGATTTTGAGGAATCGGGTCAGACTGCCGTCTGTTTACGATTCCCGCTTTATTACGTGGGCCCGGAACGGGTGATATTTTGGGCTTTAATTTTGCCACCGCTGCTTGGGAAGGTTCGGAAATTTTTGCGAGCTTGGCCTTTTCAAGATCAATGTTATTGACACCAACAGGAAAGCCGTGGGTTTGCTCGCTTTCCTTGTTGTTTCTCATGGCAATAATAGCAGCTGCACGTTTGCGTAGCGATTCCGGGTCGCCATTGTTACCGACCGCAAATCCAGAAGGTGAGGCTCGACCTTGATCTGAACTTTGGGGTGTTTTTGCATTCTTTATTTGCTGCATCTGAACCTTCAATGCACCCATTTGATTCTCCAAATTGAACAACCATGGCTTATCGATGATGGGAGATTCAACCGCAAAAGGTTTTGGTGGATCAGAAGCTCGGCGTGCAACTACATGATTCGGTTGTAAAGGGACAGGAGATCTCTTTTCGATCATCCGTTCTTTTTCTTGCTTAACGAGATTCATCACCGCAGCTGCTTTTCCCATGGCATCATCCAATCCTTTCATTCGATCCACAACATGGTTCACTTTCTTTTCATTCGCCTCTGAAACAAATCGACTGGGTGGAGCTTGCAAGGCAAGGTTTCTTTTTGCCATTAAAGGTGGAGCATCTTTATACTCTTTTGGTACCACTGGTTGGGCTGAACCCTGATTCGCTGAACTTGGTCTCGAGTTGGCAGATTGTGGACGAATCGCTTTCCCAACGACAGCTTCAAAGGGATTGTTGATATCAAGTTTCTCTTCTTGTTTACGAAACACCGGGACAGGCGCTTTGGCAGCTACTCGTATCGGTTCTCGTACCATGGGCGATCTAGAAGGGGCACTATCAGGGCGTTTATCAAAACTGGAAGGCACAGGAACTTTGACAACTTCCTTCCGTGCTACATAATCTGCAGGTGCTGCAACTCGAGGTGGCGGTTTATTGGCCATGACCACGGGAGGTTTGAGCATATTTGCGATAATTTCTTGTACTTTCTTAGGGGCATCTTGGGGAATTCTCTTGTCAGCAGGAACTACTTGAGGTGGTTGGGTTTGAGGTTGACCATCTTTTGGAGGGGCAGCTGAATGGGGTGTATTGACTACAGGAGCTGATGGAATTCTATTTAACGCCGGTTTCACTTCATTTTGAGAGTGCTGACGTTCTAGAGGGATCGGGGGTTGAGCTGAACGATAGATTGGTGGGGCAGCCACTGGAGGGGGTGGTTGTTTTGGTTGAGACACAGGAGCTGCAGGTCGAGATGGAGCTGGAATCGCTGCTCGAACGGCTGGAGTCTGATAGGGAGCAGCACCAACAGGTACCCGCATAAGATGCTGAGGAGCACCTACATGAGGCCGAGCATTTTGTTGCAACGGCGCTGCCACATGGGGAGGCCCAGCATTACTAGGAGCCGCTACTGAGGGACGTGATATTGGTATGGATGGTGGTGGTTGTTGGGGAATGCTTTTGAGCACATCAACACCATGGAGAATTGTGTGGCAAAATTCCCTTTGAATCTTCGTTTCATTGAGAAAATTTTTTATTCTATCTTTTATGATTGGTCTGGCGAGTACATTGTTAACACTGGGACGTTTTCGAGGATCCTTTGCTAAAATGTCGCGAACCAAGTCCCTCATGTCCTTCGAAAATGACGTTGAAGGTGGTGCAGGACTAGCGTTGATGATATTGTAACAAAGTTGTTTCATCGAATTTCCCTGGAAAGGTAATCTCAAACATACTAATTCGTATAAAATAATACCCAAGCTCCAAATGTCGGTTTTGGAATTGTATTTTTGGTTGTTCATTATCTCTGGAGACATGTAGTAGGGCGTCCCAATCTGTGTTGCTGCCAACTCAGCTGTTGATCGTAGCACACGCGATACTCCAAAATCACCGAGCTTGCATATTCCAGATGATGTCATAAATACATTTTGACATTTTAAATCTCGATGCAAAATTTTTCTATCGTGAATGTGTTTAATTGCAAGACACAACTGCACAAAAATATTTAAAACCTGCGCTTCAGGCATTTCTCGTCCTCTTGCAGTTCGCATGTAGGATTTGATGTAATTTTCTAAGTCTCCACCATCGGCATACTCCATAACAATATGGAGATTCGAGTTGGCGACGAAACTTTCCCAAAATGCCACAATGTTGGGATGTTGCAATTTATGAAGGAGTGCTGCTTCTTGTTCCGTCATTTTTGCTTCATGCCTCGACAACTTCCCCAATGATATTTGTTTAATGATGCACAATTTGCTGTCATTCTTTCGCTTGCATAAAATGGCTCGACCATAACTGCCCTGACCGACAACTTTTTGAATATCATATTTATTCATCTTTGAGGCACTAGTTTGATTGAATATCCACTTCGAAAATTTTAAATCAAGGATAAAGTGCTTGTTGCAAATTGCATTTCATTCACTCGACTATTTCGATGTCTGATTGGTGAATATATGGGCACGCTAAAATCTATTTTGCTTATTATTCATTGTAACCAAGCAACTGTCACACTGCCTCATCAGTCATGCGCGCGCTCTGCGCCTGCTGCTGCTGGCGCCGCGCTCGTGCTATATGCTCGTGCGTGCGCGCTTCTCCGCACTCCACACAGCAGAGAGTGCTGGTAGGAGGTGGGCAGCTGTGGGGCGGCAGCAGCATCAGTCTCGCACAATATTATTACCGAATTTCCGCGATTTTTTCATTTTTTTCATCTGGCATATTTTTGAGGATTAACAAATACCCCGCAAGCATTTGCTTAGCGCTGCTTTTGTAGATTCCAGATTCCAGGCGGGAAAAGAAGGATCAAGATGCCTTATTTGGGCCTTAAGGGTACATTTGTACAGTATAATGATGGCAATCAGAGGGGAGGGAAGACGATTTGGGATTTACAATGATCATATGATGTACTATCCGAAGTATGTTGTACTGTATTGTACTGCCATAAATCATCCATTACGCGACCGTTTCATGACCTGCCAGGTGATGTTGACGCAATACACTATGTTTAAATCTAATCGAAGTACTGTACTGTATGTAGATGGGTGGGTTTGACCAAGAAGTGAACATCAATGACTCTTTTCGTTTGGAAATTACATTTTCATACTACCTAAGTCAATACTCATATCCATAAAAGAATGCCCCTCTCAGGCCTCAACGTGCCGAAACATGCCTAGACATAACGCTGAAAGAAAAAAAATTGAACCCTCCGTAACCAACCATTAACAAATCATTTGCAAAATAGCACATGATAAAATAAAAAAGTCAAATGCTTCCATATAGTTTAGCAACATCCTCCTGACTGTTCTTTTTTCAGGTTCTTCACGTCAGAGCCCAGTTTTAGGGCCTGATCTTTACCGTGATCACCGCGATTGGTGCGGAAAACTTCAGCCACACGTCGGGCTAAAGTTTCAAAAATCTCTTGAACACCCTCGCCAGTGAGGGCACTAGTGGAGAAATACACCCCGCCAAGTGATCGCGCGAGAGCTTCACATTTTGACAAATCAAATGTCGCAGGCTTGTCACATTTATTTCCAGCCAAACAGATAACAACATTGGGGTCAGCATGGGACTTCAAGTCTCTCAACCACGTACTCACACGATTAAATGATTCTTCATTTGTCACATCAAAAACGCAAATAGCAGCTTTCGCCCCACGATAGTACATGGGAGCCATGGAGCGAAATCTTTCCTGGCCAGCAGTATCCCAAATCTGCAAGCTGATCTCTATGTTATCAACCACAACGCGCCTTTGCAGAAATGATGCACCGATTGTGGGCGTTGAGTTGTTTGGAAATTCTCCGTGACAGTATCTGGTTGATAGTGATGTTTTGCCGACATCTGTATCACCAATAATGCAAACTTTAATTTCCATAGGATTGGCCATTTTATTAATGTGCGGAGTTTAAGTGTGAAGCTAAAACAAGGCGAAAAACTCTAACCACAGGTGTGAGATTCCAGATTGTTTGCAGATATCACTAACAATGAGCATACGCAATTCATACGTTTTTATTTTTTAGGTGCTGCTGCTCTATTTGCGTGTTGCTATTGTGTGGAATCCTGCTTGGCGAGCAATTGGAAATGCTGCTGCTCTCGAGCGGCATGCTTGTGCTGCTTGCTACTCGCTCTGCTGCTGGGCTCATGATTTTTAAGCGGTCGGACAACCGAATATTTATCAGATTCCTACGTCTTAATTTTGTATGGATTCATACACTGTACCTATTCATTATTCATTCACCCTTCCGCAATTCAATTTTCCGACCGGGTAAAAATTGGATTTGGGAAGGACTCGATTTTCCTATTGCTTGCGGCCTCATTAGTGTATAAAACTGCATGATTGAAATTCCACAATATTGCATGTCAGAAATTGAAATATGAGTTTCAATGCTTTCAATACATTTGCTTACAATGACTCCGATGTTGAATCACCGAGAATAAAGAATAAATCTCGAGTGCGGCTCGGCACCAAGCGAATTCTTCTAAGCAGTGATGAGGAAGATGACACGAGTCAACCAGTGAGTACCGTTTTGACTTCAAGCAGTGGAAGTAGTCCCTGGCTTGAAACTAGAAACCCTGGAACGATTACTTCATATGAGAAATCACAAAACATCACAGCCGCAGTTTATCAGCGCAAAGTCATTCGGAGCTTAATTCCGAAAAGGCTGGTACCTGGTATGCCAATGCGAGAGACATACGTGGACTTGGAAGATAAAAAACCGGAAGAAGTCATAACCGCAGATATGAAGAAGATTTTCAGCAAGTCAAATGTAATTCGCGACAGTTTACTTCATAAAGCATTAGATGATGACTTCGATCCGTTCCAGCAGACTTTCAAGAAAACTACTGAACTTCGTGCGAAGGAACGGGAAGATCGCATTAGCAGTCGTGCAATTGATAATGAATTAAGCACTAGGGTAGTAAATGGTAAAAAGCGCAGAGTGGATTTAGATTCTGATGGAGACGATAATATAATAGATACTCCTCGAACAGTGGCTGGTGATAGTAAATCAAATACACGTGAGTGTCCAGTTGCAATTGATCTCACTAATTCCCCTACCACCACATTATTTCATGGGGATAAAACAAAACTAGAAAAAGTTCGAGAGACTATTGTTGCGGACCCAGATGATGATGCCTGGTCGGAAGGGCTGACGAAAGCGCAGCTGAAAAGTAGAGCATCATCAATTATTAGTCAATGCGAGGTGGTTAGTAAGACTCTTCGGAAGTGCTTACAACAGTGGGAAGGAAATGGTTTATCCACTCGTATTGCGCACCAAGAGAGTGATTGCGTTAATCTCATTAAAATGGATGAAAGGCTCACGAAAGGTGTGGAAGGGAGCTACAGCATTGACGGTCGAAAATCCATTGTGACAGAAGATGAGATTGCAGTATGTTGTCCTGGTCTGAAATTAAATGGATACCAATTAGTAGGAGTCAATTGGTTGAAGTTATTGCATGAAAACTCTGTTAATGGTGTCCTCGCTGACGACATGGGTCTCGGTAAGACTGTTCAAACTATCGCCTTTCTTGGGTGGTTGTCCCTCAAAACTCAGTTGCCTAAGCGAGACAATCAACACCGCAAGCGTCCTCATTTAATTGTTGTCCCTGCATCAACATTGTCAAATTGGCAGAATGAATTTTCTAAATTCTGTCCTTCTTTGTCAGTGTACACGTATCATGGTACTCAGAACGAAAGAACTGAGTTGCGGTACACTCTAAAGTCACTTATTCCGGAAGGTGGAGTTGATGTCATCTTGAGCACGTATACAATTTTTGAACGCGAAGCATGCAAACAAGATCGCGGTTTTATTTATTCCCAAAAGTTTAATTTCTTGATTCTTGATGAGGCACATTGCATTAAAAATGCTGATTCTTCTCGTTATGCGAACTTGAATGCTATTAAAACAGATCATCGATTATTGCTGTCAGGTACTCCTGTTCAGAATGATTTGAGTGAGTTACTGGCGATGCTTTCATTTTTGATGCCTTCCGTTTTTGGAAGAGAAGACTGTGAATTGATGATGGAAGCATTTGGTTGGCAAAAAGGATGTAAACAAAGTACCAACAGTGATGCATTGTCTTTACAGCAATTGAAAAGTATGTTAGCTCCGTTTGTTTTGAGACGTCTCAAACGAGATGTATTAGATCAGTTAACAGAGAAAACGAGTGAACTTTGCCTGTTAGATATGTCAGATATGCAGAAGAATATTTACGAGGGAATTATTTCTCGGTATGCAAATAAAAATAAGAATAAATTTATTAAAATGACATCAAGTGTAGATGAGCTTGGGAGCTCTGTTAAGCAACCCGACCTATCGTTTGCTGATGATGTATTACAGCAGTTCAGTGGATCGGAAGCTAAACATTTGTTCACAAGCTTAAGAAAGGCTGCCAATCATCCATTATTACTGCGTGTTCACTACACTGATGAGAAGATTATTCATCGAATCGCACATAAAGCATTTGATGGTGGATACTTCGGTGACAAATGCACTTTTGACCGCGTATTGCAAGAATTGGAGAACTTCAGTGACTATGATATTCACCAACTGTGCCTAGAATATAGTGGCCTGGAAGAATATAAGTTAGAAGCAAAATCTCTGTACGACTCGCCAAAAATGCAATATCTCCGAGTGCTCTTGCCAAAGCTCCGCAGCGAAGGTCATCGAATGTTAGTTTTTAGTCAATGGACCAGGTTGCTAGATTTGTTGGAAATACTTTTGCAAGATATGGAAATGCCTTTTCTTCGATTGGATGGTTCCACTCCGATTGCTGACAGACAGGTATTGATTGATTCTTACTCAAATGATGTAAACATTCCTGTTTTCTTATTATCTACAAAAGCTGGCGGACTGGGCATTAATTTGACTGCAGCAGATACAGTTATTCTTCATGATTTAGACTTCAATCCGGAAAATGATAAGCAGGCTGAGGATCGTTGTCATCGGATTGGTCAAACAAAGCCAGTGTCGATCTATCGATTAGTTTGCAAAGGCACTGTCGACGAAGATATTTTTGAGATGGGACAACGCAAGCGGCAGCTCAGTCAAGCTGTTTTATCGGATCATAGAAAGTCGGATTGCATCACCCCAACCACCAACAAAAAGAAAGGAGGAAATGGTAAAGAGGATGATGAGCTAAACTTGATAAGCAAAATATTGTCCAAAGCGATAACCAAAAATCTGGGCCGTGTTAAGTAGTCCATATAGGTCTGATATAAGTGGCCAAAATATTGTTGTTACGCCATAGTCATATATGTGATTATTTTCTAGAGTCAAAAATATGTAGTATGTTCAACGCTTAACATCACAATATCCACATAGTTAGTCACAAAGCAACTGATTACATGCGGTAAAACTGTCAAACAGTGTATACCACTAAAATTATCCTACTGGAACATGTTGCCAGTATAGCTAACACGAAACCAAACTATACCACTATCGCTATTCATAATACACCGCCAATGAAGACTGTCGAATTTACTGTTGCTCCATGATAGATATGATCTGAAGATGAAAACATTAGGCCAAACTATTTTTGTGAACATAATAAAGTGGAAACTTACCTTAGAGATAATACGAGTAGCACATTTCAAGTCACTTAAACTAGCAGCTTCATTATCGGCATGATACCTGGAAGAAATCCCGTAGCCAGATATCTGTACATCAAATCCAAGATCTTGCAAATCACGAATTAATGGTAAGCTTCCTCCAATTGAGTAAGGCTTGACACTGCCTAACACCTCCTCTGTAGCTTGAAGCAACGCCGAATAACCTTTCGAGTCTAATCTACAGGCAATACCATTATCACCTTCAACAACCCACTTAAAAGAAACCTTGCCGTTCATTTCTCCAGGGAGTACGTACTTTGAGTGTGGGCCACGAACTTCTGGATTTTCCACAATTGATGGGTCCTTGCTGATTGCTTCGACGTAGGACTCGATTTTATTCATAACTTCTCTTATATCATAAAATGGAGAAATGCGAATATCACCTTGAATTGTACAACCTCCAGGAATTTGATTTAGACTGCTAGGAGGACATGAAATTTGGGTGGCTTTGAATGTGGATTGTGTGGCAAAGTTGTACTCCGCTTCCCTCGGATGACGTGGGAAATCTTGGAAGAACTTGCGTTGAACATAACTAACACTATCCATCGCCAGCTCAATGGCATTAATACCTTTGTGTGGAAGGCCAGAATGGAAGAGCTTTCCTCCAACCTTCATTTCCCACTGCGCAGAACCGGCCGTGCCGATGCATGGTTGACTATCGGCGGCATCAACCCAAAATACCGGACCGTTTTTCAAATTATCCAAATAACCCTCTCTGGCAAGTTGATCCACACCAACACCTTTGAATGTACCATTCTCTTCATTGGCAATAAATACAACCACAATGGAGTTAGTCAACGCTGGCTTATTAGTTGCCAAAGAAACCATTAGGTCTGTCAACATAGCAACGTGACCCAAGCAATCAGTGGTGCCACGACCATACAACATATCCCCTTCTCTTGTCAGCTTGAAAGGATCTCTAGACCAACCAGAAGGGTCCGCCGGAACAACATCCAAGTGAGAACCGATGAAGGCAACAGTACGATCACTTGAACCTGGATACTTAATGATTATGTTTCCTCTTCCCTCAACAAAAGTCACCCTCTCAACCTCCAAAACTCCACCATTTCTGGTGCTATGAGGCTCCAACAAAGCTAGGACATGGTCTGAAGCAAGATCTTCACGAGGAATCAATCCCTGCGATGGAGAATTTTGAAGTTGCTTGCTAACGGAGATCAAGTTCTCCAAAAGTGCTAGAAAGCGATCTTCATTCATTTCAATTGAGGATAAAAATTGTGACATTCTTCCAAACAACAAGGAAATGGAATCAACTGATGGTCAATGCTGATGGGCAGTGGAATTGAATTGTTGTTTGTACAAACAAACGTTCAACTTGATGAATGGTGGGGCAAAGTGAGAGGTGGTTGAAAACACAAATATTTAGAGTTACAACTGACACTTTACAAGTTTTTCTTGATGTGAGTTGAAGTGATGAGAATTTCAGGAATTTTAATTAGGCCTTAAGCAGCTACTTGTATCACAACCAATTATTTACACATATTTCGTGAGGCAGCACAAGCGCATATGACAGATGGTCATATGGAATCCGAACCAACGTTTATACTGACCGTATTTCAATTCAACAATGCTCTATATACAATATATTACATGATGAGTATTGTTGTTCGAGATATTAAAAGATAGTGCATGCATCATTTTCAATCCTCCAATACAAAATATCGTACGAAGAATGCTATTGCGCTGCAAACGACTTGAAAACCTAAGAGTAAAAGACATAGAGTTTTTTCGTGCAATGGTCCGCAAATTCGCAAACAGGCATTGATAATAGTGCAATTTGGACATACTTCATCGTCCTTACCTACCTTAAATAACCGAAACTCATTTTTTTTACATGGAAACGTAGAAAAATTCAACAACTTAGTTTCTGGATTGACTCGAGGTAATCGATGTCTGGGACAAGGCATCAACTTGAATAATTGAGGAACAGAATATAGAAAATTGATGATTTGAGGAATAAACAACATTAACAAGGTCTTGCTGAAATGACTGTGGATTCCGATCACCGCAAAAGTCATTCCCGCAAAATAACAATATGTGTCACCCACAAAGACAGAAGAAGGAAACCAATTGTGCTTTAGCAATCCCAAAGACACCCCCAAAAATGGCAAAATTAAGAGTATTGCGAATAATTCGTACTCCCCCGCAACTCCAGTTCTACTAACTTCATAAAGCTTGAAGAATAGCAATGTTGCTCCTATAACATAGGATTGACCACACTCCAAACCGTTGATGCCCGCGAGAATATTGATTGCGTTTGTGCAAAACACTGCTTGCAAACCCATAAACAACAGAAAATAGTACCCCAGCTCTATGATTCGTCCATGTGCTTCCGTGTCAACTGTAACAAAGATATTTAAGAATTGACCCAAGGATGTTAAATTTCCATCGTGCATTAACAAGATCGAGAAAGGTTTTGGAAGATACATAGCTGTACTTCCAGAGTAGGTCATTAATAGGGGCAATGAAGCAATAGTCGGCAAGATTAATTTATATCGCCATTTCAATTCCATAGTATCATCCATAAACCCCAAGAGGATCATAAAGCAAACCGAAAAAAGAGCTGAGTTATATATCACCATTTGCTTGTCATTTTTCGCAAACACTAATTGGGATATGATGGTGCAAACCAAAAAGACAACTCCACATACAATGCCCAAAGCTTCGGGTACATCCCTACTTTCCAAAGCGCTTCCTTTCTTGCCCAAATCTTTACCACTGAGTCCTCGCTTGAGAGTATACTCTGCAAACACAGGAATTAGTGAGTTTGTGGCAATAAAACCCAAAAGAGAAATTGCAACAGAAAAGGAAATTTGATACAAGGTGCTGGAGTCTTCGATATAGTAAATACAGAAGGCAGCAGGCACCAAAGGAAGGCCAGCAAGGAGAATGTCCAGGAAGCCCATGGAACTAAACAATACCGAATTGGAAGAATAAATTTGTTTACATGCTTTATAAATTTGGCCACATGCGCCTGTTGCTGTGGGCCGCTGCTGTGAGCGGCGTCCCTATCCCTATCCTCTGCTGCTGCTTGCCACTTGGTGCTGCTATTGTACGTTCGCTAGGCGTTTTTCCTGGAAAAATGATGAAAATTGTTTTTCCCAGCGGACCGTTTGGTTTGTGGTGATTGGGAGTTGTGCTTTCGTTTGAGGAGTTTTGGGTTTGTTGTGAAAAGTAGATCGTTTTGTTTCTTGTTCGAGGTTGTATGAGCTTGAATAAGAATCGAATAATCTCACTCTACTTCTCATTATTTGTATCTTCTTACTTGAATTTATTTTTCTTCGGAAAATTTCGTGACGTAAAGACAATTGAAGCGATTGATTTAAGTGCTAGACAGAGGAGACTGCAGGATCTATTTTGGTCGTTTCGAACTCGATCAAACCTGTCAGGAAAGGAGGGAAAGAGACAGTGATAAGTGTTGAAAATTAAAATGATGTCGGAAGGAGAGGAAGGGAATGCTTGGATTTTTCCAAGGCAGTTCATCGATTCAATTCAAAAGGATAAAAAGACCAAGTTGTCTCGAAGTAAGACAATATGGTTCATTCAAGACGCTGGAAGGGCATTAAGGTGCAAATTTTCCTCTTCTCCTTGTTTGTCCATTCTACTTGAATCTTGCCTTATGAGCAATATTTTACTAACAAGGTTTTATGATTGTTACGTATGCAGCTTGGATCATGTTGTCAAGTCGACTGCTGCGGTATTTTTCCATCGATTTTATTTGTTTCACGGATTTGAGCAGCATGATCGATTTGTAAGTGGCCTTTTTTAATATTGATGTTTGAATTGTGATGTTGAGGCGTGTTGTGAATTTGAAAATAATTTATGACAAAGTTTTATTATTCTTGTCTAACCTTCTTTATTTTCCCGGCGGTAAAATCAGTTGGTTGCTTTGGCTTGCCTCTTTTTGGCCGCAAAAGTGGAAGAGAGAGCAGTGAAGGTTAAGGATTTGGTTCAT
>JACCEA011373507.1_pt1 | contig 18409 bp, 21 predicted proteins | sample 7449851 | NCBI WGS metagenome assembly JACCEA01 (sample SAMN15323453, study PRJNA562643) | freshwater metagenome | isolation source: river surface water | place: USA:Blue River Watershed | collected 2017-08-18
CTAAATTCTTTTCTAGAATAGAAATAGCATTTGGATTTCCACTTAAAATTTTCCAATCAATTTTATCTAAATTATTTTTCAAAATATCAATAGCATTTTTATTGTAAGATAATGCATACCAATCAATTTTACTAAGATTATTTTCTAAAATATTAATAGCATTTATGTTTAGAGATAATCCACACCAATCAACTTTATATAAATTATTTTCTAAAATATGAATAGCATTTGGATTTTTTGATAACTCATACCAATTAATTTTATCTAAATTTTTTTCTAAAATATGAATTGCATTAGGATTTTTTGATAAAAATAGCCAATCAATTTTATCTAAATTCTTTTCCAAAATATGGATTGCATTTGGATTAGCACTTAAAAATATCCAATCAACTTTATCTAAATTCTTTTCTAAAATATGGATCACATTTGGATTCAATGATAAATAACACCAATTAACTTTATCTAAATTATTTTCTAAAATATTAATACCATTTAATCCACAATTATATGAAAAAGAATTCCAATTGATTTTATAATTAATAATAAAATTAGGTTTACCAATCATTTTTTTATTAATTAATAATCATATTTTATTAATTAATTAATAATTCAAATTTTTTTAATCTTAATATAATTCTAATAAATCAAATAGTTCTATTTTATATTCATAACAAATATTTAATAATCTAGTTGGATTAAAAACTTTTGCTAGTAATTCATCATTAAATGATTGTATATTCTTTTTCATAAAAACATAATCTAATTTTATAATTAAATGTAAAGCATTTGGATTCTTTGCTAATCTATACCAATCAACTTTATCTAAATTATTTTCTAATAAATGTATAGCATTTGGATTCTTAGATAAATATATCCAGTTAATTTTATCTAAATTATTTTCTAATAAATGTATAGCATTAGGATTTCTTGATAAATATTTCCAATCAATTTTATCTAAATTCTTTTCTAATAATTGTATAGCATTTGGATTTTTTGATAAATATTTCCAATCAATTCTATCTAAATTATTTTCTAATAAATGTATAGCATTAGGATTTCTCGATAAATATTTCCAATCAATTTTATCTAAATTTTTTTCTAATAAATGTATTGCATTTGGATTTCTTGATAAACAATACCAATCAATTTTATCTAAATTTTTTTCTAATAATGATATTGCATTTGGATTCCTTGATAAATAATACCAATCAATTTTATCTAAATGTTTTTCTAATAATGGTATTGCATTTATGTTTTTTGATAAATATCGCCAATTAACTTTTAGTGTACATATATCTCTATGATAATCTATATATTTACATAATATACAGAAAAAATTATAATTATAAGTAATCAAATTAAAATCCATTTCAAGTCTATAGACAATATTTAAAATTTTTAATATTATAAAACTAATAATTCTTGTTATCCAAAATCTACTTTCATATTTACTAATATTTTCTTCTAATAACATTATGGCACTTGGATTCATAGATAAATTCATCCATGATACCATATCTGGATTGTATTTAAATATTTCCATAACTACAGGGTTTTGATTCTTTGAAATATATTGTAGTATATAATAATAATATCGCCCTGTTATATTTAAATTAAATTTTGGTTTACCAATCATTCTTTATTATTGATAATAATTTCATAAATCAATTTATATTTATTTCAATTTTTTATGTTTAATATAAATCATCATGAAATTTGATTTGTATGTTTAATATAAATCATCAACATTCCATACTTCAAAGTTATATTTTTTAGCAAATCTTGTTAATCTTTGTGGATTAAAAACATATGCTACAAGTTCTTCAGTAAATACTTGATTATTATTTTTCATTTCTCGATAATCATATTTAGAAATAAAATCAATAGCATTTGGATTCTCTGAAAAATTATCCCAATTAATTCTATGTATAGCATCTATTAACATTGGTATTGCTTTTGGATTTTTATTTAATGATAAACTATTATAATCAATATATCTTTCATTTCTTTTCAATAATTCTATAGCATTTGGATTTTCTGATAATCTAGACCAAGATATTAAACCATTCATATTTATTAATGGTATTCCATTAGGATTACTACATAACGACATATTACAAAATTTTGGCATGATATTATTAGTAATACGCATCAATAATGGCATACCATTTTCATTAGCTGCTAATAATCTAGGATTTATTTTTTTGATATTTCTTTCTAGAATATGAATTGCATTTGGATTTAGTGATAAATTATTCCAGTCAACTTTATCTAAATTCTTTTCTAATAAATCTATAGCACAAGGATTTAATGATAAAATAGACCAATCAATTTTATCAAAATTTTGTATAATTATGTTGATATCCATTTTATCAATATTTGGATTTCCACACAACCATTTAATATTAACTTTATGTAAATTCTTTTCTAATAATTTTATTGCATTTGGATTTATTGATAAATTGAACCAATTAATTTTATCTAAATTTCTTTCTAATAAATCTATAGCATTTGGATTGGAACTTAAATTAGACCAATCAATTTTATCTTGATTATGTTCTAATAAATGTATAGCATTTGGATTTAACGATAATCTTTTCCAATTAACACGTTCATCAATGAAAAATAAAGGCTTTCCAATCATTTTTTTATTAATTAATAAGATTATAAATTAATTAATAATTATTTCATTTTTTATTATAAATTATAAAAGAATATTTTTAAGAACAATTAAATAAAATATATTAATAGGACAATTATCTTTTAATGAACAACAACCATTTGGAAATATAATAATTGTATCATCTTCATTATAAGCATTTTGAATTGCTTCTAATGCAAAACTAGTCCATATAGATGGATTAATATGTAATGAACCATATGGAATATTTGGATTATTGTTTTTAAATTCATCAAAACATATTTTTACAAAATTATTAAAATCTTCAGTTGATGAAGTAATATGTTTGAATTTATTAATATCTAATGTTGTATAATCAAATGAATATTCAAAAGGAAATGGTGATGGTTTAGCCTCTGTTTGGTGAATATGGACTTGATATAATGTATTTAATAAAGAATCTGAACTCATTTTTATTAAATATAATAGAATAATATTTTTTTATAATAAAATTTTATTCATTTGGAATAACAATATTGTATGGTTCTAAATCAATTAAATTAATATATATATCAAAATTGGACCATTCATTATCACATATCGGACATTTATTAGATGTTTCTAATGATTTCTTAATATGATTTTCTTTAAAATTATTTTCACATTTACTACATGACATATATTTTTCATTGAAACCAATTATTTCATTAGATTTTAAACACATTTTTTTATTATTTGTAATAGGTTTATAAATTGGTTCATTATAAACATATGTTAATATTGGATTAATTGTTTCTAAATCATTATTAATTACCTCTAAATTTTGTAAAGTTAAATCATAATTATAATTATCTATATCATTTTTATATAATAATTTACCACAACCACTATTTTGTTGATAAATATTACCAATTAAATTATATATTTTAACATTATTAATAGGTGTATCAAATTCTAAATGTAATGTGATTGATTCTAATTTATCTATAAATTCTAAACCTTCAAATGATAAGTTAGCAGAGCCTTCAAAAGATTCACTTGTTCTTTCTAAATAAGATTGACTATAATTAAATGGTAAAAAAATCATTTTATCTGATATTTTTTTACATTTACTATTAATTAAAAATCTATTCAAATTGAATCTTATTTCATTATTAAAAAATAATTTCATATCTTTTAAATTCTTAATATTATCACTCATTATAAAAAATCCTTTACTTGTTCCTTTGAATGGTAAATTTAATTCAAATATATTAGTAGTTTCATAATGATTTTCTTTATTTTTCATAACATCAATAAATGAAACAGTTTGTATTATTTCTTCATGATGCTTAGACACAATTTGTTGCCTTTCAAAATTATTTAGGAAAATAGTTGTTCCTATAATACTATAATTTGTAATGTATTGTTCTAATTCATTTGATGAAAAATAAAACAAAGTATCTACAAATTGTAATCCTATTAATTTAATATCACCAAAAAACATATTAAATGATAAATTTATATATAATTTATCATCACATATTATTGGTTCATTTAGATTTAATAATAAATTCAAAGGTAATTGTAATATTTTACTACAACTTATTTTCATATATAAAATTTGTTGTTTAATAATATCTAAATAATTATCATTATATCCATCAATAAAATTCAGTTCTAAATATTCTGGAATAAAAATATCAGCATTTCTAAGTATTAATAATTTATTTAACCCTTTTGATGTAAATGTTTCATAACTATTTGAAATTAATCTATTGTTATAAATTTTATTATCATTATCTAACGAATACAAATGATATATCATTATAAATAAACTATTTAAATCTTTAAGATAATTTTACATCTTAACTAGATAAAACTCATCAAAATCGTTTAGAAATTCTTCTAACGCTTTAATCTCTTGTTCTTCTTCATCTAGAGAGTCTTCTTCATCTTCAATAAGAGAATCTTCATTATCTTCTTCAACAAAAGATTCTTCTTTATCTTCATCTAGATATTCTTCATTTTCTTCTTCATCTAGATATTCTTCATTTTCTTCTTCATCTAGATATTCATCATGCTCTTCTTCATCTAGATATTCTTGTTCTTCATCAAGATATTCTTCATGCTCTTCTTCATCTAGATATTCTTGTTCTTCATCAAGATATTCTTCATGCTCTTCTTCATCTAGATATTCTTGTTCTTCATCTAGATATTCTTCATGCTCTTCGTCAAGAGATTCTTCATTTAGAAATCTTTCACACTCTTCTTCATCTGGAGATTCGTCATTATATTCTTCATCAAGAGTTTGTGTATTATTTGTTATTTTTTTTATATGGTCAACTTGGGATTGCATAATGTCAAGTTGTTCTGCAAAATATGTTAAAAGTTCTGGTGTTATACTTGGCATTTGTATTAAATTAGGTTGTTGATTTTCAGTTTTAATTTTCTTTGATTTATGAATTAAGTATTCATTTTCATTTAAATATTTCCCGTTTGGTTTAGGAATACGTTTATTTGCATTAGATGTCTGTTGCATTTGTCTTTTTTATAGTTTTTTTATTTATATATTTTATAAAGATAATCTAAATATATTTTTTTTCAATTTTTATGAAAAGACAATTTTAATAAATTAATATCATCTTTTTTCGTTCAAGCCAAATGACTCGTCGGATGAACTACTCATCGTCAATCCCATGGAGGGCGTCAGCAAGCCACACAATTTCCTCTTCGGTCAATTCAGTCATTTCGCCAATGTTGATGGGGGTGAGTGGCACCTCGTCTTCAACAGGTTCCGTTCCCATCGCTTGTAGGACAACTGTGTCAACGGGTGGTGCCACAAACAGGTTGGGTTCCACAACACGTACCTTTTTCTTTGCAACGTTCATTTCTGGATATCTTGAGAGGTTTGGTTTGTACTCTCGTTTGCTCCGTCGAATGTCATCAGTTCCTCCAGATTGCATCGTTGTGTGAGTTTCAGTTTCTTTTGATGCGTTAATAGTGGTCAATACTATAATAGATTGGTTATATACATTTTTTTTCAATTTTTATAAAAAAATAACTATTAAATCAAACCAATAAATTGTTCATAAGAAATAACTGTATAATTATAATTAGATTTAATATAATTATTAATGTCTCTATCTAAATCTTCAGAATCATTGAACAAAAATTTATTATCTTTTAAACAGAAAAACATAAATCCACGAGACATATATTTTTTAATTCTATTTGATAAATTAGGAATATATAATGGTTTATAAAATGTAATAACTTTATGTTTAATCATGTCTAGTTCAATATTATTAAAATGTAAAGTATTCAAATGAATATTATATCCATCTGATACTAATATTATCCGACATGGATTGAAGTCAAATGTTTCAAGATATTCATAAAAAGTACAATTGTATAATATAATAATTTGTATTTTCTTTTCATTTTTTTTAAATGTATTAATTGAATGAATATAATGATATGATGCAGATTTTTCATATTCAATTTCATTTGAATTATCTAAATGTGGTAATCTTCTATAATATAATGTGTTTAAATAATCAAATAAAACTTTATATAAAATTATCCTATTTTGCTCACGTTCACAATCCTCTTTAACTTGCTTAAATGGTGTTCTAATAAATATATCTAAATCTTGATTTTCAATAAATGGTTCATTAATATAACAATATAATGAAACACTACCTAGAATAATTCCACCTGTACTATTTAATATTTCTGGGAATTTATTGTCAAGTTCAAAATGATTAATGATTTTAGTAGTAATCTCATTTGTTTGTTCTATAGCCATTTTTTATTAAATAATAATGATTATTACTTAATAAAAAATTTAATCAATTTTTTTGATTGAAATAAAAAAAATTATATCTTTTGACTATTAATATAATATCTTATGACTATTAATATAATATCTTATGACTATTAATATAATATCTTATTACAATTTTTTATAATTTTATCCATATATTTCGATATTATATCTATCAATATCAGAAATATCAGTATTAAATATTAATACATAATGTAATCCTCCATTTAAATATTCATTAGCAACAGATAATCCAATATTTTGTGGGTCGGTTGCATATACATAATATCCTGATCTATTACTACTTCCACATAATAGGTTATTTATATATCCATAACTTGTTGCACCAGAATATGTTACACATGTTGTTGCAGGTGGTGTTATTGATATTGGTGAATTATAACCAAAATCATTATTCCACCAATAATTCCATAATTTACCATTTGATGTATTAAATCTTAATACATTAGCATAATTATTAGCCCCTCTACCAGCACTAACTATTCCACCATAAACACTATCAATTGTATTATATTTAGCATAAAATGTATATGGTAAATTTAAACCATCTGAAGGAATTGTACCTGAAGGCATTCTTAAAAATGTATTCCACCTAAAATCAATATAACCATCAGTTAAATTAATCTTTGGTTGATAACTAGTTGTTGTTTGTGTTGCATGTTTATTATTACTTGATTGGTCATACCATGTTGTTACATAACCAACACTTCCACTTAACCATGTTGATAATTCTATTCCTGAACTATTTCTTAATAAAACTATATTTGAAACACCATAGAAATCCATTACTACATTATCTGATGACCTTCTAATATTTACAATAGGACCAGTATAACTAGAATTAATTAATTTTAATGAATATGCTGCATTATATTTATTTTGTGAAACACCAAGTATATTTGTATCTTGTATTATTACTATACTACTTGGATCTGTTGCATAACCAAATAAACTTAATATCGTAAAATCATTATAATCATAAGAACCAGACCAATTCATTTTAATATTATAACTACCTTTATCTAATATTGCATTATTAATTAATGTTGGCATTGGGAAATGTGTATAAGTCAAACCAAATTTTAATGATACAGACCAAGTATATAATATATTATTTGATGAATCTAATATAGTTAATGATGATATTTCTTTTGATCGAATAGCATTAGTATAGTAAGATATTGAAAAATAGAAAGTAATATTAGATTTATATGGAACATAAAATAACATTGTGCTTGTTCCACCATTACTATCTGTTGAAGGAAATGTTCCTTTACCATTTAATAATGTTTTATTCCATATAAATGGTAATTTTTGATTATTATTTATTACAGGTGGTAATCCATTAGATATTAAATTAATAACACCATTAGAATTAACTGTTATAGAAGTAGCAGTATAACCTCCTTGAGTTAATTTTGGTAAAGTTATACCAATACCATTTGATAATAAAGATATAGTTTTATTACCATCAACATTTACAGTGCTATTTATATATGTTCCAGATTGTAATTTATTTTTATTTATAGAATTTATAACTTGACCTTTATTATTAATTGTTAATAATGCTGGTGTTGTTGTAGTAGTATTATTACTAATAGAACGAAAACCAGTATATTGAACATTATTATCACTAAATTTAATATTTGGTAAATTAATATTACCAGTTATAACAATATTATTAGTACTTATATTACTTGGAAAAAAATTAGTTGAAACTATATAATTTGAACAAATATTAATATTCCCAGAATTATAAGATGTTGTTAAATTAGAAGATACTGATAAATTATTATAAATATTTATATTTGATACCAATGGATTTATATAAATATTTGTAACATTACTTGTTAATAATAAATTATTTTCATTAATAACAATATTATTCATATATTTTATATAAGAAATTATATATTTTTAATACTTATGTTGCATATCCTATTAAACCAATTGATAAACTATCTGATGAATCTGCTGTTCCTGACCAACTAATAACAGCGGTATAACTACCACTTGATAATATTCCATTATTAACACATGTTGGTAATGGTAAATGAATAACATTATTAAAACATAAATATGATGTCCATGTATATTTAATATTTGATAAACTATCTTTAATAGTTAATGTTGCTGACTGATATATACTTCCTGCAAATGATATTGACCATGTAAATGTTACCATAGATGTATATGGAACAACAAATGAATATGATACATTTCCATTTGATACACTACTTGATAAAAATGTTCCACAATTTAAATTTAATGCCCATATACCACCAGATGTTCCCATACCACCTGAACCACTACTAATTGCATCAATATAGCCATCTGGATTAACTATTATATTTGTATTAGTATATGAACCAGGTGTTAACAATGGTATTGGTTTTTGTATAATACCATTTGCAACACCTGAAATTTGTCCATCTGAATCAACCATAATACTTGCATTTTTATATAAACCTGGAATTAGTTGATTACCACTTTGTCCACTAATAACTTGTCCTTTATTATTTATTGATAATGATTTTGGATTAATAAATGTTGTTGTTGCATTATTATTAATTGCACAAAATGCCGTTGTTTGTATAGTTCCATCATTAAATTTTAAATATCCAGATAATTTAGTTATATTCCCATTAATTGTTAAATCACCATTTATTTGAGAACTATTCGCAACATTTCCAATAACAACTACATTTGCTAAAAGATTTATATTTCCTGACCTAGATGATTTATAATTTGATGATGTATTAATTAAACTTCCATATAATGTAATATTACATGCATTTATATTAATATTTGTTGTATCAACACATGATTTGATATTATTACCATAAATAGATATATTATTGATAGTATTTGTTTTTAAAGAAATATTGTCTGAATCTATAATATTCTTAACAGAATTTAACAATAAATTACTCATATATTATATTTATTGTTAGATTTTTTTCTTAATAATTTTCTAATAAATCAATAAAACTAATATTATATTTATCTGATAATAATATTAATCTATTTGGATTAAATACTTTTGATACTAATTCTTCCAATATAATATATCCTATTAATTTTTCTTTTTTATAGTTTTCTTCTATTAATTTGTTAATAAAATCTTTAATAAAAACATTAATTTTTAATCCCAAAAAATTATAATTAATTATATATTCTTCATCAATCAAAGAATATATTGCGTTTTTCACATGTATTTCATCATCAGAATAAACATTGATATATTCAACTATATTTTCTAGAGAAATATTATTTGGATTATATAAAATAGCACCAATGAATTCTATACTTAATATATTTTTTGGTATGTATTTAATATTAATAACATTAAATATGTTGGTTTCACATTTTAAAAATTTTAATTCTTCTAAATTATTTAATAATAATATATGATTAATATACATTTCAGAATCTGGTTCATAATAATTAAAATATAAATGTTTCAAATATTTTGGTAATATATTTTCATCTTTATAATTTTTAATAAATCCTTTAATCGTTAAATAATTAATACATTCTGGAATTACATTTTTATTAATAAAACCATTAAAATTATGTCCAATAGTTAAATTATTTATTGATAAGGATATATCACCTTTTTTAATTTTTCTACGTTTACCAATATATAATTCAATAACACTATTTGGAATAACATTTTTTAATTTATGATTATAATTATATAGTGTTAATTTTTTTACACTATTTGGAATAACATTTTTATCAATTCTTCTTTTATAACCTTTACCAATTATAATACCTTCTATTCCATATGGAAAATCACCAACATTAAACTTTCTATTGTAACTATCGCCTAAATATACAAATTTAATATTTTTCCCAAGAGTATCTGTTAAAGATGAATTATAATATTCGCTTAATAAAAGTCTCTCTAGTTTTGATGGTAATGCATCAGCATTTAATTTAATGTCATATTGATTTTCAAAAATTAATTCAATAATTGTTTCAGGTAAATCATTCTTTTTAATTTCTTGATAAAATATTGATGAATAATCAAATTTAATAGAATAAACTGACTTTGGAAAACGACATTTATATAATGATGAATTATATTTCCCCATAAATATAATATGTGTTGTATTTTTTGGAATCATATATTCTAGTAAAGGTGTTGAACCATAATATTCAAAAGATTTAATATTTTTATCATATGAAAAATGATTATTATAATTATACAAGAAAGTTTTGTAAAGGTCTTTCTGCATTACCAAGTTTTGTAAAATAAATTATATTTATATAAATCAATAATTGATTATTTCAATTTTTATAAAGATAGACATGAAAGTATTTGTTTGTTATAATACTGTTTAACTGGTTCTATTGATATAATAGTTTTGTTTATTCCATTTTTTATTATTTTAATTGTATTCAAAGTATCATTAAATATATCTGTTTTATATATACTTATAAAATATTTTATTCCATCTTCTTCAAATAATATTTTTTCTTTAGTTTTATTTAATAATTTATCTAATTTTTCAAATTCAACAATAACATTATTTATTATTATATTACTTAAAATTTGGTTACTCAATTTCTCTAATTCTCTAATGTCTAAAATTATTAATTGCATTCTATAATGACATAGTAATTTATAAGTCATTATTGGATTATCTTCAAAATTTGTTTGAATATATTCTATAAATTCACGTGATTTATAAACTTTATCATTATATATAATATTAATAAATTGATATTTCAATACAGGTTCATATATATTTTTTGCTAATGATGTGAGTTTCATTTTTATTAATATATAGTAATAATGATTATAATAAATAATCTTCAAATTTTTTCTATATTTTTAATATGTATCTGTTTCATGTAACAGAATTTCAGTATCTAAAATCAATATTAAAAGATTTTGAAATTAAATCTTCAAAAATGACTGGTAATTTAGGTCAAGGTGTATATAAAGCAAAACAAATGAATTATGTATTTTTTAGTACAACAAACAAATTATATGATAATAGAATACATGGAAATGTTGTTATATATTTGAAACCAGATTTTTTATATAATCGTTCATATTATATTGAAGATAAACATGCATCTAGTGTTACAAATGGTGAAAAAATAGAAAGATATAATAAAAATTATAATAAAATATTAAATAATTTATATAATAAAAGTATTGAATTAAATAAAGAAGCATTTTTTGTTTTTCAACAAATTGTATTAATAAATAAAGTTAAATTAAAAAATAATATAATTGGAATACAATTTTTTGCACCAAATGATAAATTAAAAGAATATATTATAAAAAAATATAATATACAAATTATTGATAATCCAAAATATTATATGATAAATAGAAAACCACCAAACTCTAAAAAAATGAAATAAATAATTATTATCAATAACAACATATATTAAATATTAATATGGAACAAGATGATTATACAACAATCATTAATTTTGATATTTCTATTCATAATATATTAGATATACCAAAATATATAAATTTAAAAATATTAAATTGTAGTTATAGTAACTTAACTTATTTACCAGAATTACCAAATGCATTAAAAATATTAGATTGTTCCAATAACGATTTAAGATATTTTACACATTTACCAAATAAATTATCACATTTAAATTGTTCATATAATAAAAAATTAAGAACTTTTTATTATAATCTTCCAGATTATCTAAAAAAATTAGAGTGTATTAGAACAAAAATATCAATAATACCAAATTTTCCTAAAGATTTATTGTATCTAAATTGTGAAGATAGTGAAATTGAATATTTACCAGACATGAATAATAATATTATAGTATTAAATTGTTCAATAAATCATATTAAAAAATTACCAGAATTAAGTTATTCACTAACATATTTAAATTGTTCTAATAATTTATTAGAATATTTACCAAAACTTAATTATAATTTAGAATATTTAGATTGTTCTTATAATCATATAATATCATTACCTAAATTTAATAACAAATTACTAGATGCATCGTGTTCAAATAATAATATATGTCTTATTCAAGAAATTAATTCTGATATTAATAACTTTAATTTTGAAAATACACCAATTTATGAAATTTATAAAGATTTAACTTATTATGAAATTAATAAGTTAATAAAATTAAGATATCTATTTTATTGTATTAAATTTAAGGATAAATTTAATAAATGGTTATGGGGAAAATTAAGAGAAGAAAGAATAAAAAAAATATGGCATCCAGATAATGTTGTTAAATTAATAGAAAAAGATTATGATGAGTTTTATTAATTAGATTGTCATAAGATATTATATTAATAGTCATGAGATACAAATTTTCTTTAAAAAATTGAAATTATTTTTATTTATTAATCATATAATATTAAATTAATAAACGAAAATGCAGGTATCTAATACAAAGTCTCTTTTTGCATATGATGAATCTAATAGACCATTAACACCTAATTTGTTTGAATTATATATTGAAGAACCAATTAATAATGGGATTTTATTTTTTAATAAAGAGTCTTTAACAAATGAGTGTGTAATTAATGATGAAAAAATAAAAGAAACAATTGATAAAATGATTCAGAATATGAATTGTAAAGAATATAGAAAACACTATGCTATACCAAAATATTTAGAAAAACGAAACAAAAGAATATGGAAGAAAGAAATTATTTATAAAACAAGACATGATGATGCATTATCACGAAAACGAAAAGGTGGTAAGTTCTGTAAAAATTGAAATAAGATTTATTTATTATAAATTTTAATAATAAATAAATGAAACCGATACTTATTTTGAGAGATATTAGATTTAAATTTATGTTATCATTTAATGAAAATTATTTAGTTTTAGATTACTTAGAACAAAATCCAGAATTAATATGTTTTGAATTATTAGCATTTAATAAATGTGCTTTACATATTATTGAAAAAAATATTGATAAAATAAAAAAATATTGGAATAATTTCTTAACAAATTCTAATAAAAAAACATTAGATATAATTAAGAAATATGACAATATTATAAATCATTATTATTTATCACAAAATGAAAATCCAGAAATAATTAAATTATTATATAAATATAAAGACAAGAATGAATTTAATTGGGCTTTTTTATCAAGTAGTTCTAATGAAATTAAATTATTAGAAGAAAATATTGATTGTATTTATTGGTCAAATTTATCAATGAATCCAAATGCTTTAATTTTATTAGAAAAATATCCACATAAAATTGATTGGGTTTTTTTATCTAAAAATGTAAATGCATTACATATATTAGATAAAAATATAGATAAAATATATTGGAATTCATTAAGTGAAAATCCAAATGCAATATATTTATTAGAAAAAAATATTGATAAAATTAGTTGGAATAATCTATGTAAAAATACAAATGGAATAAAATTAATTGAAGATAATTTAGATGAAATCAAAAATAACTTAAATTTATGTTTTTTATCAAATAATCCAAATGGTATTAAAATTATTGATATATTAATTAATAAATATAATTATAATATTAAAGATTTTGAAAATATTGGGTCAAATGAAAATGCTGTCCATTTAATGTTTAATTATGATTATATTACAATGAGAAAAAATAATGCATCTTTTTTTGAAGAATTAGTTTCTAAAGTATTTAATCCAGAAAGATTACTAAAATTATGTGAAACTTATAATCTTTCATTTGATGAAATTAATGATTGTTATTAAAAAAATGTCAAAAGATATAATTTTTTTATTAAAAAAATTGAAAAATTAATATATTGTGTAATATGACTTATTATTATTAAAAAATGACATCAATGACTACAATTGAAGAACTTGAAAATAAAATTAAAGATTATGAACATAAACAACAATTTTTATTAAAATTTGCAAATTATGCTTATAGAGCGGATGGATTAGATAATTCAAATTGTTTCAGATGCAAGAAAGGAGACCCATATGATATGAAATATCATGGTGTAGATTCAGATGATAATACTTTTAATTGTAGTGATTTTCAACCCTATAATGAAATGCTTGCTAAATCTGATTATAATTATGAGGAATATAGTAATTTACCACCTAAAGGTGTATTATATCTTTTAGAAAATGATGGTATGGATATTATTCATAACCGAGACCTTCGTAAAATTTATGGTTATTTAGACCATAAAAATAAGACTTTTATTAAATTTGAACTAGAAATTAATAATCATGTTGGATGTTATAAATTTGTTTAAAGAAACTGGTTATAAAAGATATTATATTAATTGTCATAAGATATTATATTAATAGTCATAAGATACAATTTTTCCTTTAAAAAAAATTGAAAAAATATTATCATATTTCATTATTAAAATTCATTTATAACAAATCAAAGGCTTTTTAAATGACTGAAAAACGACAGACTACCTATATTCCTCCTACTATTAATGTTTTAGATGAAAATATTATTAAAACTATTCAATCTTATTTATTAATTAGAGAACATCGGATTATTGAAGTTAAAGAACCAGTATATCATTTTATAATTAAACAAAATGAAAATACATTTAGAGGTGTTGATAAACATTGGTCTAATGTATATTTCAAATATTTTCCAAAAAGGATTATTATAATTTGTGAGAGTGATTATTATGAATTTATTGCTTTTTCTGGAATGCATGAAATGTTAATCACAAGAATGGATTTTCATACAATGATTGAAGAAATACAACCACTACCACATACATTGAAATATCTCAAACTTCCAATGGATTATGAATCACCAATTGAAATCCCTGAATCAGTTGAATCAATTGAAAATTATAATGGTGATATTGTAATTCATGATAACGTTAAAAGATTAACAATTGATAATGATGTTCCATTAAATAATGATTTACATAATATTGAAACATTAATTTTAACAGAATTTTTCTGTAGTCATTCTATATTAAATCTTCCGAATACTATTAAAAATTTAAAATTCTATTTTGAATATGATATAGATAGACAATATACATTCCCTTCATACTTAGTTAGGTTATATTTATCTTGTAATATTGGTGATGCAATTAATAATTTACCTGCTACTTTAGAAGATTTAACATTAGATACAGCGGTAACACAAACTATTACTAGTTTTCCACCATATATTAAAGAATTAAAATATGTAGAGCAATCTGATTTTGTTCATGATGATGAACATTTTATGTATACTGTAAATGTACCAGATACAATTATAAATTTAAAATTACCTTCTGTTGATTTTAATTTGAATATATCTGTGAATAATAATGTTAAATCAATGATATCAGGATGGCTTGCAAATGAACAGTTGACAAGATTTCATAACTTGGATAAATTGTTTGTTACAGAAGTTTATAATTCACCATTAAATAATTTAAATCATGGTTTATCAATTTTAACAATAATAACATTTGCTATGGATGATGATATGGCATTTAATCAACCTTTAGATAATTTACCTTCAACACTAAAAAAATTATCAATAGTATCACCAGAGTTTGACCAACCAGTAGATAATTTACCAGAATCCCTAGTTGAATTATATATGTATTGCAAAAAATTTAATAAACCACTTGATAATCTACCAGAAAATTTAGAAAAATTCTCATTCTATTCAGAATTATATGAACATGATTATTATCCACCAAATACAACTATTATTGCAATATATGTTCATAATGAAGTAACTAAAGATTTTGATAATATTACATACAATTATTGTGATTTTAATGACCCAAATAATTGTATTGATGTATTTAATGATACCAATTTCGTGCCATGGTATCTTTAATTTATTTTTAATAAATTAAATCTAGAAAATACATTTAATTTACACCCTTGAAGATTTAAAATGCCGATTTTTTTAATATATAAATAATTATATATTAAATGTCTAAACATAAAAGCGAAGATTATAAAATAACAGCGGTTAAATATTATTTAGAAAATAATACTAGTTATACAAAAACTTGTGAGATATTTAAGTGTTCTGAAAGAAGTTTAAAAAGATGGATTGAAAGATATGAAGAGTTAGAAGAAATTAAAAGACTAAATAGAAAACCAATGTCTTATAAAATAACAAATGAACAAGTTAAATATGCTATACTAAAATTAAAAGAAAATGAACAGATAACAATGGAAGAATTACATAAAATAATTAAAAAGAAATATAAAGAATTTGATATTACACCTCAACATTTAGGACAAGTAATTAGAGATAATAATATTACAAGAAAAAGAACACGACACGAACATTATCCAAAAGAAAGATACGGAAAACCTACAGACATTAAGAAAGAAGTAGCTAAATATTCGTTAGATAAAATAATATGCCTTGATGAAACATCTATACAACCATCGTTATTACCAATTTATTCAAAATGTTCTTTAGGTAAAAGGTGTGTTGTTAAAACAAATGATAATTATGTATTCAGAAAATTTACTTTATTATGTGCTATTTCTAATTCAAAATGCGCCGGTGCAACTTTTTATAAAGAAGGTGGTATGACTAAAGAAAGATTTGTAGAATTCCTAGAAACAAATATATTTAATAAATATAAAAACTACTTAATTATTTTAGATAATGCAGGTAGTCATAATAATGAATATGTTAAACAAGCAATTATAAATAGTGGTAATAAATATTTATTTTCTGTTTTTATAATTACTTTCCCAAATAGTAATTATATTATAACCTTCATTTTTAATTAATTCTAATCTTTTTAATGTTTCACTATATAATTCACCAAATGTTTTTTTATTTACTGGATTAATATCATTTTGGTTATATAATTTTGGATTACCATGAAAAAAATCACCCATAAATTCATATACAGTATTAGTTTCTTTACAAAATCCATCAAATTTAAATAGTTTCTTATTTATTTTTATGTTTTTCTCTCCTTCATTATCGGCATGTTGAATATAAATATTTTCATTTTTCATTATAGTTTCTAACCATTCAATACATATTTTAGAATAATTGCCCATTCCACATTTTTGAAAGCCACATCCATTTAAGTGAACATTTGGTGTCTGTATAAAATCTCCATGAGTTTTACAAGATATTATGATTTTTTCACGAGAAGATTTGTATTCTACTTTTGAATAATCATACAAATTATTATGTTTAATATTTGCTTTTTCTATAAAATCTTGAGTTGTAATTATACGATTAGCACATTTATAACATCCACACCCAGAAAAATGTTATCTAGGTGTTTGTTCAAATTCGCCATGAACTTTACAAATAATTTTTACTGGTTTTGATATATGTATATATTCTACATTAGAATAATCATATTTATCTCCATGAATTTTTTTAGATCTTTCTATAAATTTATCATTCGTTATTTTAGCATTTTTACAACAATTTGGATAATTTTGTTTATAATGATTTATTGGTAATTGTTCAAATTCTCCATGTATTTTACATAAAATTTTAACTTTTGTATTGGTATTTATATATTCAACTAATGAATAATCGTATTTATTGCAATGAATACTTATTGCCTTATTTATAAATGTTTCTTTGGTATTCCTTTGAATTTTAGAAGAATTTTCAAAAGAACATTTTGGATAACCTTGTTTTTTATGTATATGATTTGAAATTTTTTTTTTCAAAAGGTCCATGAATATTGCATTGTAATTCGAAATAATTACAATCATGCTTTTTAAACATTTTAATATAAGTATATTTATTTGAATGAATATTATTTGATATTTCAATCCATTGCTCAAAAGTTTTCATTTGTTGTATTAATAATGTATTAACCTTTCTTTAAATATAACTAATATATAATTTGAAACATTTTATATACCAAAAACAAATAGAACAATAGAAGAGTTCTTTAATCAAATAAAACATTATTTAAGATTAAATAAAAAAGTATTAAAATATGATGATTTAGTTATAGAAATTAAAAATGCAATAAAACAAGTTAAAAAAGAAAATTATAA
>JACCEA010708966.1_pt1 | contig 18408 bp, 21 predicted proteins | sample 7449851 | NCBI WGS metagenome assembly JACCEA01 (sample SAMN15323453, study PRJNA562643) | freshwater metagenome | isolation source: river surface water | place: USA:Blue River Watershed | collected 2017-08-18
CGGACAGGCACGGATACAGATGTCCAAATCCACTCAAAGGCAACACTGGAACAGGTCATAGCGCTATTGCTAGCGGCCTACACTTCCACGTGAAACAATAGAGGAACGTTGATCAGTGCCGGAGTTGCTGGAACATCCGATTTCAAACGGCGATCAACCGGCAAAGGACACTAAGTTCAAGCCGGGCAACAACGCCAACCCAAGAGGCCGCCCGAAGGGCTCGCGCAACAAGCTCGGTGAAGACTTCCTGAGCGCGTTGCAGGCCGATTTCTCGGATCACGGCAAGGCGGCAATTAAGACCGTTAGAGAAGAGCGCCCGCACGAATACCTGAAGGTCGTGGCTTCGATCTTGCCGAAGGAAGTGAATGTCACGACCAACGCCGTGACTGAGATGTCAGATGATGAGCTTGCAAGCGCCCTCGCTGCCCTCGAATCTCTTGTTGCTCAGAACGCAGTTAGAGAACGAGGCGAAGAGGCGACTACTCACTAACCGGCTTGGTCGATACGCTCCCTACGCTAAGCAGCGGGAGTTCCACGAGGCCGGGGCCACGTATCACGAGCGCCTGTTTATGGCCGGCAACCAGCTCGGCAAGACTTGGGCGGGTGGTTTCGAGACGGCAATGCACCTGACTGGCCGGTATCCTGACTGGTGGAAGGGCGCGACGTTCGATAAAGCCCCGATCATATGGGCGTCTGGCGTTACGGGTGAGAGTACACGGGACAACCCGCAGCGCGTTCTGATCGGCAACCCGCCGAAGGAAAGCGAGTGGGGAACAGGAACGGTCCCAAAGGAATGCCTCGTTGACTACGATCGGGCGATGGGTGTTCCGAACCTGCTCGACAACTACGTGGTCAGGTGGGGCGGCGGCGGTGATGTGCAGACCGGTGAGTCCATCGTCTACTTCAAGGCTTACGAAAAAGGCCGTGAGAAGTGGCAGGGTCCGACGATCGATGCGGTCTGGTTCGATGAAGAGCCGCCACTCGACATCTACACCGAGGGCTTGACCCGGACGAACCGGGGGCAGCGCTCGCAGTTCGCGTACATTACGTTCACCCCGCTTCTCGGCATGTCGGAAGTGGTTTCTCTTTTTCTGCTTGGCGAGAAACAGGATTCTACGAAATGAAGATCGCTAAGCGGGCCGAAGGAATGGTTTTCTAATTGTCCCGACATGTCGTGTCGATGACCATCGACGACGTTGAGCACTACACGGCAGAGGAAAAGGCCCGCATCATCGCGAGCTATCCGCCACACGAGCGGGAGGCGAGGGCCAAGGGTATCCCGACGATGGGGTCCGGAAAGATCTTTCCCATTGAGGAAAGCCGGATCACGGTTGAGCCTTTAGCGATACCGAAGCACTGGGCTCAGATCGTTGGCGTTGACTTCGGATGGGACCACCCATTCGCCGCGGTGTGTCTGGCCTGGGATCGAGACGCAGACTGCGTGTACGTGACGAAGGCGTATCGGCAGAAAGAAGCAACGCCCGTAATTCATGCCGCGTCCATCAGGCCATGGGGTGAGTGGATCCCGGCCGCTTGGCCACATGACGGCTATCAGCACGACAAGGGGTCAGGGGATCAATTGGCGGTCCAGTATCGAACGCAGAAGCTCAACATGTTGCCCGAGCACGCCACGCATCCTGAGGGCGGCAACGGTGTCGAGGCCGGCCTTATGGACATGCTCGATCGCATGAACACCGGGCGCTTCAAAGTGTTCTCGAACCTGTCCGAGTGGTTCGAAGAGTTTCGCCTTTACCACCGCCTGGACGGAAAGATCGTCAAAGAACGTGACGACCTCATGAGTGCCACCCGTTACGGGGTGATGATGTTGCGTTTCGCAAAGACAAAGCCCGGTCCTTCTGCCGGCATCATCAAACCCCGCCTTGGAACCACCGCTTGAAAATCTCAGACGAGCAGCTTCTTAAAATCCTGAAGGCCGAAGAGACGGACGCAACGAGCTATCACAACTCGGAGCTGGCAAAGTCCCAAGAAGAGGCAATCAAGCGCTATTACGGCGACGCCTATGGAGACGAGGCAGAGGGCCGCTCCAAAGTCGTGATGAAGGATTTGCAGACCACAATTCAGTGGATCATGCCTGACCTGATGCGGACGTTCCGCGCCTCTGGCGAGCTGATTACTGTCGCGTCAGAATCCCCTGAAGACGATGCGCCGATCATGGCAAGCAAGTCGAAAGTGGACATTCAGGCGGCCTACCTCGAACACGTGATGTTCAAGGACAACAAGGGCGCTATCGTCATCCACGACATGGCCTTTGATGGCCTGCTGAACCGTGTCGGCGTTGCCCGTGTGGCATGGAAAGACCCTGAAGCAAAGCCACCGCGCATCATCGAAGGCGTGTTGCCAGAGCAGCTTCAGAAGTACACGACAGACCCGCAGTACAAAATCCTCGAAGCCGAGGAAGGAGAGGGCGGCGCGTTCAACATCAAGGTTCAGCACACGCCGCGCATGGGCAAGGCGCTGATCGAGGGCGTTCCGTCAGAAGAGTTCGCCATCAAGCGCACATCGAAGTCGATCGATGAGAGCGATTATCACCGCCGCAAGCGCAAGGTGTTCGTTGCCGATCTGATCCGGCAGTTTCCAGATGCAGCGGCGCGGCTTCGCGAGCGCAAGAAGATTGCCGGTGAAGACGACGACATCGGTTCGGATGGACGGTTTCAGGCCCGTCATGATGGCGAGGAAGAGGCGGACGCTGGCGATGAAGGCCGCGAACGCTGCACGCTGATTGAGGAATTCATTCGGATCGACATGGACGGCGATGATGTCGTTGAGCTGCGTCACATCAAGCGCGTCGGCTCTATCATTCTTGAGAATGAAGCTGTCGAGTCGTCTGAATATGTGAGCTGGACGCCAAGCCGTATCTCCCACAAGTGGGCTGGCCTGTCACTGCATGACGTTCTGGCAGACCTACAGAAAATCCGGACTGTTGTCATGCGCCGTTACCTGGATGGTCTCGGCCAGACGTTAACGCCGCAGAAGTACGTCAACGTCAATAAAATTTCGCAGGAACACGGGACAATCGAGGCCCTTCAGGCCAATGAAATCGGCGGCGTCATCTTCACGGAAGATGACCCCAACGCCGTTGTCAAAGAAGTGGTAACGCCTGATATTTCCGGTCCAGCTCTCAGTGCGATGGAATTTGCCGATCGTCTCATTCAGGAAACATCTGGCGTCACAAAGCACGCTCAGGGCATGGACCCTGAGGCCATGAACAAGACAGCCACGGGCATCGATCTTCTGCAGGCGGCAGCCAAGACTCGTATCGAGATGGTCGCGACATGGCTTGGAATGGCTGTCGAAGAGATGCTGTCAAAGGTCAACCGGTTGCTGGTCTATCATCAGGACGGGCAACGGCAGGTCAAGTTGTTCGGGCAATTCATTCCAGTCGATCCGCGCACATGGAGCGATGAGGCAGCAATCTCGGTTCACGTCGGCTCGGCTGGCGTATCGCGTCAGCAGCGGCTCGCTAACCTCGCGATGATCTCGCAGAAGCAGGAGCAAATCCTGTTGCAGGCCCCGAACAATCCGATTGTGTCGCTTCAGCATTACCGCACGACTCTTGCGGAAATGGTTTCGACAATGGGGTTCAAGGACACGAGCGCTTTCTTCGGGGAAGTGCCGCAGGATTACCAGCCGCCGCAACAGGAAGACCCGAAAGCGGCAGAGGCCAAGGCGAAGCTGGAAGTGTCGGTGGCAGAGTCTCAGGCCAAGATGCAGCTATCGGCGCAGGAAGGCGCGCAGAAGCTCCAGTTCGAGCGCGAAAAAGCCGCAGCCGAAATGCAGCTAGCGAGAGAAAAGGCCGCTGCTGAAATGCAGCTTGCTCGCGACAAGATGGCCATGGAATTCGACCTCCGTCGTGAAGAGATCCAAGTGAGCGCAGAGACGCAGCGCCAGATCGGAATGCGCAAGGCTAGCTTGAACGGCTCCGACAGCGGCGGTCTGAGTGATGATCGGCCAGGCGGAAGCCTCGCGCAATGACCAAAGACGAGCTGATCCAGCGTGGATACGCGGCCTTGGTCCTGATCGAAGATCCGACAGTCAGTGCGTACCTGAAGAACGTTGAAAAGATGGCGATTGAAGACGCCATCGCGAACCCGTTCGAGGCGGAAAATCACCTGATCAAGGTTGAGGTTATCCGGGGCATATCAAGGCAATTGGAAGTCGCGGCGCAGGAAGCCCGCAAAGATCGCAACACGAGGAAATCATGGTAGATACCGACTACACGCCGAACCCGGCCCAGACCAGCTCGCAGGCACCCGTACAGGCAGAGCCGGTGAAGTTCGAGATGCAGTCAGGCCCGCTGTCGCTCGATCAGGCAGCAGGAAAGTTGTCGGCTCTGTCAGCCCCGGCCCGTGCGCCGTCCGGCCAGTTTGCGCCGAAGGAGCCGGCTGCGGTCATCGACATTGCCACGGCAAAGCCGGTTGAAGCTAAGAAGCCTGAAGGCAAGGAAATGGTCGACCACAACGGCGGCCCTGAGATGGAAGAGGATGAGTTCTTCGAGTGGGCTCCTGAGAAGGAAGGCGATGCCCCGCGCCGCGTCAAGGTCGATGAAGTACTTGCGGCTTACGAAGAGCTGCCGAAGCTGAAGACCAAGCTCGAAGAGATCGAAAAGAACCCGACCTCTCCTGCCATTATCGAGGCCGTGTCTGCCGCTGCAAGCCGCGCTCAGGAATATCTGAATGGCCTTGAGGCCGTGCATCGGATGATCCGCCCCGTGCGGCCTGATCCGAACAAATACGCAGACGACCCGGAAGGCTATCGCCAAGCGATGGCGGGGTTTGAAAATCAGATCAACTACATCCGCAACATCGAAGCCGAACACCAGAAAGTGAGCGCTGCGCACGCTGAGAAGCAAAAGGTTCTAGTGCGCGCCAAGGCTATCGAGGCCTCGTCTGAAATCGTGAAGTTCTGGCCTGAGATGAAAGAGGACAAGTCGTCGATGGCGGAGTTCGACGCCATCGAAAAGACGCTCGGCATTTCTCGCCGGCAGCTCATGGATATTCCCGACGCCAACGTCTGGCGCGTGGTCAAGTATGCGATGGAGTACACGAAATCGCAGGCGAAGCAGGCAGAGGCGGTCAAGGTGGTCCGCGCAAAGCCGAAGTTGGTACGTGGTGCAGCGCGTCAACCCACCAACACGAAAGCGGAACAAGCAGCATCAGCAATGCAGCGCCTCGCACAGTCGGGCTCTGTCGATGACGCCGCCGCCGCTCTTTCGCGACTCTTTGGCTAACCAAACTTCGGAGACCTGACACATGGCCGTACCTGCAAATACCCTTCAGACCTTTGCGATGTCGAATATCAAGGAAGACTTGAGCGACATCATCACCATGACGGACCCGACCGAGGTTCCGTTTTATTCGCTCTGCAAAAAGGGTACGGCCAAGAGCCGCACGCCCGAAAATCAGATCGACTCCCTTGATGCGCCGAACCCGAACAACAAGAACATCGAAGGTGACGCCGCCACCAACGATGCGCTGACTGGTCCGACCCGCTTCAAGAACGTGGTCCAGCTCTTCGACAAGGTGATTGAAGTTTCGAGCACGTCGCGCGCCGTTGATACGGCTGGCATGAAGGACCCGCTCTCTTATCAGAAGATCAAGAAGGGCAAGGAAATGAAGCGGGACATCGAAGCCCGCGCAACTGGCAACTACGCCTCTGTTCTCGGCGCGGCCGGAACTGCTGGTGAGATGGCTGGCTTCGAAGCCTACATCAAAACCAACGCCGTTCGTAACGGTGCAGGCGCGGCGTCTGGAGGGTTCAACTCCGGTACGGGCCTGATCGCGGCTGCGACGGACGGTGCGGCAACGGTATTGGTTACCGAGACCATGCTTAAGGATGTCATTGCCAAGTGCTGGTGTGTCGGCGGTGATCCGTCGCTGATCATGGTCAACGGCAAGATGAAGCAGAAGTTTTCGAGCCTGTCCGGTATTGCTACGCAGTACCGCGACAACCCCGGAAAGGAAGCTGCCGTGATCATCGCGGCGGCCGATGTCTACAAGTCGGATTTCGGCCTGCATACGATCTCGCCAAACCGGTTTATCTGCCACGGCGGCGGTGCCCGTGACAGCACATGGACGGGCAAGGCCCGCACTTCGGAAGAGGCGGCAAACCGGTCGGCTCTCGTGATCGACCCTTCGTCTTGGACGCTGGCGTTCCTCCAGCCGATGAAGGCTGAAAAGCTCGCCAAGCTCGGTCACTCTGACCGTGAAATGCTGTCGTGCGAGCTGACGCTTGAATGCTCGAATGAGTCCAAGAACGGCATCATCTCCGACATCAAGGCTGCCTAATCCGTCTGAACAAGATTAAAAGGGGCCGCCGAAAGGTGGCCCTTTCTTCATAGGGAAAGCATGAGCGAATACTTCCTAGAATACGATCCGTTCCGAGGGCTGCGGATCGACTACATCGAAACCGATGACGGGTTTGCCCTCAAATACACACAGGATGTCGAGCCGCTGCTTGACATGAACAAGGCCAAGCAAAGCGCTGGCCGTTCCTACTACGCTGCCGATCCTGAGATGTGGAAGGTCGCGAGTATCCCTATCGTCGTCCAATACGAATGGGCGCGGCGCTACGGCATCAACGATGTCACCCGCCCCGAATACCAAGACCTAATCAGAAGGCTGCTGAACTCGAATGAATGGCGATACCTCAAAACCGCAGAAGTCATCATCTAAGCCGGTGGATACAAAGCGAACCGTGATCTGGACGGAAGAGGCGGTAGCGCGCGGCGCACACTCTGAGCACGGTCAGCACAAGGCCGGTGACGAGGTTGTCACGGAACACGCAGCACTCCTGATTGAGCGCGGATTTGCAAAGGCCAAAGCATGAGCTTTGCGACGTTCGGTGAACTCAAAAACCGCATTCTTGCCGACACGGGCCGGGCCGGGGATTCGGCGTTTATCGCTGAAATCCCAGGGTTCGTCCGGCTGGCAGAGCAGCGGATTTTCCACGGCGCACCGAACGAGCGCATTCGCATCAGGGATATGGAACTGACAGAAAACGTGACGGTAACCGCTGGCGATGGCCCGTTGCCGTCGCGCTTTCTAGAACCTATTGCCGCGATCTGGTCGCAGGGCACCACGAGCACGGAACCGCTGTTTTCAGCCCCTCGCGAGATCCATCTGCGCCGCGTCGCGGACGGTAGCAGCGGCCCGGCACGGCTCTACACAATCGAGGGCAATCAGGTGAGGGTGTGGCCGGCGCAGAGCGGCACGCTCGTCATGACCTATTCGCGCGCCTATGCGCCGTTGATTGCGGAGGCTGACACGAATTGGGTGCTGCAAAACGCGCCGTCTGTGTACCTTCACGCGATCATGATCGAGGTGTTCCGGTTCCTGCGTGATCCCGAGAAATTCGTGGCCTCGAATACGGATTACCTCAAGGCTGTGGCCGGACTTCGCAGCTCTGACAGTCGCAGCCGGTTTACGGCAACGTCTGTTCGCCGGGCTAGCGCGTTCGCATGAACAAGAAGCCTATACCATTCGGGGAATGGACGCCAGATGCAGGGGTGCTGACATCGACAGCAACCGAGGCAAAGGGCGTTTATTCCATGGGTGGCCGATACATGCCGCTCAAGGGGACGACAAAATACGGTGACAACGCCCGTATCAACGAACGGTGCCTTGGCCACTTTGCGGCTATCTCGACAGGCGGGCAAATCGTCAATTTCTTCGGTGATCGCGGCAAGCTGTACCGGCTAACGAACCGGGCAATGACCGATGTGTCAAGGCTCGGAGGATACGCGGCTGACGGTGATGCGGCTTGGAAGTTCGACCAGTACAACAATTACGTCATTGCGACGTGTCGCGGTGCGCCAACACAATACTTCGAGCTTGATGGCACCGGCCAGTTTCAGGACATCGGCGGGGAGGCCGGTGAGGGTGATACCTGCGGACGTATCGGGCCGCACTTCCTGATCGCACAGGACCGGATTTTAAAGATCTCGGCTTACAACAACCCGCTGGATTACGTGCCTGCACCGGACACGCAGGCCACGAAGGTTGAAATGGATCAACGCGGCGGGCAGTGCCAAGCCATCATAGGCGGTAACGATGTCGGCGTGATCTTCCAAGAGCGTATGATTTATCGCATGGCTTACGTCGGCGGGGCGACGGCGTTCCAGATGGACCCTGTGGAATTCAACCAAGGCGCGCTTGGCCCGCTTGCCGTGGCCCGCCTTGGCCGTCTGATGTTCTATGCGTCAGAGCATGGAATTTTCATGTTCGATGGGTCGCAGTCGGTGCCGATCGGTGCCAACAAGATCGACCGGCATTTCGGGAACAACCTCAACTACACCTATCGGAATAGGGTCTCACTCGCGATCGATACCGAACGCAAATGCCTGATGGTGGCCTATCCGACCGGAACCAATTCTGACGTAACGGAAATGCTGATCTACTCGTTGCCGGACCAGAAATGGACGCGCGACGAGTTCACGGGGCAAGTGCTGTTCGAGATGCCAAAAGAGGGCGTTTCGCTCGACGATGATGCGGCAGTGATTGCTGCGGTCGGCACCACGAACCTCGATAGCATCACGGTATCTATCGACAGCCCGATCTGGCGTGAAACCCGCAAGCAGTGGGGCGCTGTCGATGCTGATCGGTATGTGGTGCTTTTCGACGGCGCGACGCGTCCGGCCATTCTGGAAACGGCAGAAAATGAAGTTGCACCGGGCCGCAAGGGTTTCGTCACAGAACTGATGCCGATTACCGACGCTGCCCCGCCCATGGTGAAAACGCAGCTCGCAACGAAGCTGCACCGCTTCGATCAGGGCCTTACATGGTCGCCGGTATCGAGCATGAACCATTACGGGGTTTGCCCGCACCGGGGAGAGGGGCGTTACCTCAGGGCCAGACTGCGGATCACTGAGGGGGCGAATTGGACCGAGGCTCACGGCGTACACACCGACGCCAGACTGGCCGGTGAGAAGTGACGACGATTGCAGCAACGTCAGTATTCCCGCTTCCACCGCCAAGCGTCGCGAAGATCGACACGGGGCTTAATCAGCATCTTGTCGGGCTTTCGACGAACCTCAGGAAGCTGCAAGCCAACGGATCGGGCGGCATCAGCGGAACGATTTCATCTGACGAATTGTCGTCACTCAATGGTGTGTTGGGTGAGCTTTCAGACGCGATTGCAGGACTGAAAGCGACGCTTGAGGGCTTGATCCAGACTGAGGCTCAAGGGCAATTCGATTCCAACCTGACGGCGGCAGCCGATGAACTCCTAGAGCAGGGTCGCGGCGTTCTCGATACGGCGACGACGAATGCAGGGCGACTGGCGGCTGTTGGATCTGAAATGATCCTGCGGGCGTTTGTCGAAAGTTTGCGCAACCGGTCTGCCATCGTCAATGAAGCGATCGTGAGAAGCGATCTTGCCCTTACTGTCGAGGCCGTCAACGCCTCCCTTGGCCTGAGCAATGCGACGGTTGAGGAAATATCGCAGGCATATGCCAACGGTGACGTTGCTGAAGCGCAGAGTTTGAACACCGTAGCGACAACCATTGCCGGCAACTCGGCATCGGTTATTGCGCTGAGCGAAAGCGTCAACGGTATCGAAGCACGTTGGGGCATTACGGTGAATGCTCAAGGGCAGGTCTTGGGGCTTGTCCGTCTTGATGGCGATGCATCGGGATCGACCTTCACGGTGGTCGCCAACGTGTTTCAGGTTGCCCAGCCGGGTGTTTCTGGCGGTACAACCGTTCCTGTCTTCGTAATCGGCAACCGCAACGGTACGCCAGCTATCGGGGTTCGGGCCGATATGGTTCTTGATGGAACGATCACGGCCAACGCTTTGAGCGTTTCGACCCTGAGCGCCATTGCCGCCAATCTCGGAACGGTAACGGCGGGACGGCTGCTTTCTGCGGATGGGAAAGTCGATTTCAATCTCAACGCTGGCACGTTCGAGATCCTCGCGTGAAAATGAAGATCGACTCCACTGGAAAAGTCGCGATCTTCGACGAAACAGGGGTGGGAAACGCGCCGTTCACCGATCCTCTTGGGAACCTGTCGCGTATCCGGTTCCATTCGGATCTTTTGACGCCCGCCGTGGTTTCGGTGACGACGTATACGGTTACGCTGCCGTCGATGGTGGAGAACGCCTGGCGCGACGCGACCGTTACGCTAGGCGCGCACGGCCGGACCGGAACGCCGATGATCATGGGGCGCGTCCGCAATGGCTCCGGTGCGAGCTGGATACCGCTCAATGGGTCCGTGATGCTGCCGATGTATGCACTGGACGGCTCGACAACGTACCGCCTGTTCGGGGCCTATCCGTCCGGTCCGCCATACTGGCAGGGCGGGGACGGATGGCGGTCGATCACGTTGGGTGCTGATGCTACGAATATCGTCCTGCACGAACAAGCGCAGGCGCTATCGAAACACGCGGGCGCGGACATCACGCATCCGGCGCTGACGCTGGAAATTGAGGTGACTGTTTTCGACATCAACCTGGATGCAGCCAATCCGACAGTCGGCACCGATCCTGTCGCGGTCCACATGTCGGCAAGCCTCGTGAAATTCCAACGCGGCAAATGGCGGTCCGATCGTCGCTACATCCGCACGCCCGCGCCGACACCGACGCACTACATGCCGCTCGGAAAAACGGTCGAGGTCGGCGGTGGTCCGGCGAATAAAGGTGATCTATTGCGGTCGTGCTGTCATGCCGGGCCGGTGAAATTCAAGTCCGCACCGGGGCAGGTCAACGACATCACGTTCGATGCCAGCCAGCAGCCGGTGAGCGTATGAGCCTGAGAGCGACGGGCGGCCGGATCGAGATCAAATCGCCGTCCGGTGACGTCGTGCTCGATACCGATGAGCGCCTGTTCATCGCGTCGAATTTCGTGACGGGATCTGTGGTGCGGCCAGCCCGGTCAACGTCCTACCTCCTGACGCCAGCCGGGCAGGAGCAATGGACGCCGATCGATGTCGATGTGACAGTCGATCTCGCCGACATTCACAGCTCAGCCGTCGCCGTCGTCGGATCGTTCAAGGTAACAGGAACGGCAGCGGTGCCGGGCAGCGCGACGCAGGCGCAGGCGGCCAACGGTGTACGCAATTACGGGTGGTTCACGGCGGGCGGCACCTACGTTCATTCGGCCATGCCGATGTACGTTTTCACGGGGTCTGCATGGGTGCGGTACCCGTTCGGGCTGTTGTCCGCCTACACGTTCACGGCGGGTGGCGGGAAGGTGCGCTTGCACGAGCGCACGCAGGGCAATCCCGGTTCCATCGTTCTCGCGTCCGGCAGCATCCTCCTGTCGCAGGAAGAGATCACAATCGATTACCGGCTGTTTGTCGGCACGTATGTCTAGCGTCGCAATCCCGATCCCAAGGGATGCCGTTGATCAGGTTTTGCCGCGTGTTTTGCCACACCTGACGAGGGCAGTTGACAAGTCAGATGGATGGACTGTTGACCTCGCGATTCGCAGGATTCATAACAATCAGGCGTTGCTTTGGGCGGTGATCGACGGTCGCGAAACGATCGGCTGCGCTCTCACCGAATTACACGACGATTGCGCATACGTGGCGCTCGTTGGTGGTGTGCGTTGGACCGAGTGGCGGTCCGAACTTTCAAAAGTCGAAGAGTGGGCTCGGTTGGCCGGTGTGCGTTGCGTCAAGATCGACGGACGGCGCGGATGGTCGCGTCTTCTATCGCGCGACGGATACCAGACCGACGAAGCCGGAACGCTCTCAAAGGACGTGTGATGGGATCGAGCAAAACAACAGTTACGAAAAATCCTTACGGACCATCGCAGCCGCTATTCAATCAGACGGCAGGCATCCTCAAGGACTACATGAACAACCCGGCGTCGAACGCGGTCTATGACGGACAGCGCTCGGTCGATCCCTCTGCCTATACACAGCAGGGCATCGACGCCATGGCCAACAATCAGGGCTATCAGCAGGCGCGGGACTACTACACCAAAACGCTCAACGGCGACTATCTGAGCCCGGACAACAGCTACCTGAAGAACCTGCAAAGCTCGGTGCAATCCGCAGTCATGCCGGGGGTCAACGCGACGTTTGCGAAGTCAGGAATGCTCGGGAGCACTCTCCATCAAGGGTCTCTGACGCGTGCCCTGACTGACGGCATGGCGGCACCAATGTTCGCCAACTATCAGAACGAACGCGGGATGCAGAATGCCGCCGCTGGCGCATTGCCGGGCCTTGATCAGTCGCGAGCACAAGCGCTCATGGCGGCAGGACAGGCAACGGAAGGCTACCAGCGCGAGAAGATGGCTGCGGACTGGCAGAAGTGGCAGGAAACGCAGGATGCCCCGCTGAAAGCGCTCTCCAAGGCGTATCCGTATATCTCGGATATGGGCAAGCAGGGCGGGGTCTCAACGCAAACAACGTCGAGTAACCCGTGGCAGACGGCGGCAGGCATCGGCATGGCCGGTCTCGGGATGCTGTCTGGCGGCGGCTTCGGTGGTCTTGGTTCTCTCTTCGGTGGTGCCAGTGGCCTGATGAGCGGCGCACAGGCCGCGTCTCTCTACAACCCATATGCAGGTCAGGGCTACGGCTACAGCGCCGCTCCTGCATCGATGGGCTTCAAGATCGGGGGCAACTGATGGCCGGACTTTTCGACGGTATCGAAGATCGCGTCATGAACCCGATGGTGATGGGCGGTCTCGGGCTCGCGTTCGGCGGGATGCCGGGCCTGCAATCTGGAATGCAGTCGGGCATGGTGGCATCGCGCATCCGCAAGGAAGACCGCGACCGCGCCGCACGCACTGACGCTTTCAACCAGATGTTTTCCGGCGATACACCGGAATGGGCCAAGGGTATGAGCCCCGGCATTCTCGGCATGGCGCGGGCTCTTGGTCCTGAGCAGGGCGGGGCCATGCTTGCTCAGGCGATGATGAAGCATCCTGAGATGGAGCTTGAGCGGCAGAAAATGCAGGCACAGCTTGCGCTCAATCAATCTCAGATCGGGATGAACAACGCGCATACGAAGTTGTTTGGGGCGCAGACACAGAAGGCGCTCGAAGGCGATCCGATGCAACGCATGATTATGGAGATCATGCGGGGCGCGAACGGCGGTCAGCCCAACGCCGCCATGTCTCCGACGCCATCGCAGCCAGGACCGCGCCTCATTCCGCAGTCGGCCCCGGGTCAGATGCCACAGCCGGGCTTACAGAATGTTGCCGATGTGCAGGGCGGTGATCCGAACCTGATCCGAGCACAGGTCGCACAGCCACAGCAGGCCGCCCCACAGGTTCCAATGGTCAATACGCCCATGGGTCCGATGCCGCAGGACAAGGCTAAGCAGATCGGTTTTGCGCTTGCTCTCGGTGGCAAGGGCGACGCTGGAAAGATGCTGTCTGAAAGCCCGAACGCACTCGGCAAAGAAGGCGCTAACGAGAACGACAAACGGGCTCTGAATGCGCTCGAACAGTCGAGCCGTCTCGACGGCATCATGGCGAAGTTCAAGCCCGAATATCAGACCTACGAAACATCCGTAAAAATGGGCGCGAATAGCTGGCTCGATAGCTTTGAGGCTACGCGCAATATGGTTTCCCCGGCTGATCGGCAGAAGATGGCTGAGTACACACAGTTCCGGCAGGACGGAATGAACAATCTGTCCGCCTACATCAAGGAAATCACGGGCGCTGCGATGGGCGTTCAGGAAGAGGGCCGCATTCGCGAGGGGATGCCGGACCCGAAGAAGGACAGCCCAATCCAGTTCGAATCGAAAATGAAAAACTCGATTGCGACAACCAAGCTCGCCTTGGCTCGTCATTCGTTCCTGAAATCCAACGGCTACGACGACAATACGATTTCGACGCTAGCGAAGAACGACAAGCTCGGCACGATCCACAGCCTTGATGACATGAAATCTCTCATCAACAAGCGGCTTGGTCAGGCGGCTGAGCAGATCAAGGCGCAGAACCCGAACATAACGCCGCAAGCCCTTCAGGAAAACTTGCGCGTCATCCAGCGCAGGGAGTTCGGCATCTGATGGACTGGTTCTCAGAACTCAACGGACTGACGCCGACAGCGGGGCAGAGCAAGCCAGAAGCCACCGACTGGTTCGGACAGGTCAACGGCACTGCCCCCGCACAGGAAGCGCAGTCGAAGCCAGCACCGCAGAAGGGCAATATCATTTCCCGCACGATCGATGCCATCAAAGGCAAGCAGGACCCGGCTTACGCCAACGTCCCGACGTTCGATGACGGCAGCTTTTCAACCGTCACGTCCGGCCTGATCGGCAAGCTGTCAGGGCAGGATGACAAAGCCTACGGTGACATTCTGTCGAAGTCGCTCGGTGATCGTTTCAAGCGCCGCATCACCGACGCCAACGGATACGACATCATCGAATACGCCGATGACAAGGGGCAGACGAAGCAGGGCTACGTCAACAAGCCTGGTCTCGACAGTGAAGACGTGAGCCGTGGCCTGTTTCAGGCCGTGCCTTATGCGCTGTCAGGACTTGGCGTTGGCGCTTTGATGAAGGGTGCTCCTAACATTCTCAAGGGTGCGGCCCAATTGGGCGCGGCCAGTGGTACGTCTATCGTTGGTGACGTTGCGGCCATGGGCGTTGGCTCTGAGCAAGGTGTAGACAAAACCAAAGCGCTGATGGCTGGGGCTGGGGCGGGCCTGTTCCAGGCGCTTCCGCATCGCGCCACGATGGCTGCGATCGGTGGTCTTGGCGGTGCTGCCTACGGATGGGGGCAGGGTCTTTCAGAAGACAAGTCCACCTTGGACGCGTCGAAGCCGCTCATGTATGGCGGGGCTGGAATGGTGGCCGGCGTCGGTACCAGTCTCTTGGCGCGGCGCTTTCTCGGCATGAACCCCGGCACGTATGCGCAAGGTGGAAAGCTGACGCCACAGGGCGAAGCAGCGGCCAAGGCTGCGAACATGAGCCCCGATGAACTGATCGGGGACGCTGCTGATACGTTCGCCAAAAACTACGCGATGACGCGGGATGCGGCCCAGGCTGCGATGTTCACGGATGCGCGGTCAATACCGATGTCGAAGGCTCAGATCACGGGAGCGCGCGACGACTTCGTGCGGCAAGATCAAATGCTGTCCGGCATGAAAGGGCGTGACGCTCAGGAGGTCGCTCAGCAGTTTCTAGAGGTGACACAGCCGCGCGCAATACAGCGGGAAGCTCTCGGTTATTTGGAATCGCCAAGCGTTCCAGTTCGTCCCGGTGCCGCACCGCCTCCGCCAACCATTCCCAAGGGTGTCATGGGGCAACTCAACCCAACCGGCGTTGGTCTTTCAAACCCGGCGAAGTTTGGGTCTTCGATAAACTCCAATTTGAAAGAAGTGAAGGCGGCAGCGGATGCGGCAGAGAACGCCGCATGGAAGAAAGTGACAGACCTGAAGGCGACGCCGGAAGCGCAGGACCTACTGGCTACGGAAGTCAATGCGGCGCTGAAAGACGCCCAAATCTCTCTGAGTAAGGAAGTCACGCCGCAGACCATGGCTATGATCGACGTTCTCAAGAGCTACAAATCCGGCAAGTCTCCAATTCAGGCCGATGAGTTTATTCCTGATCTTTCAGGACGCAGTGTCGATGCCGTCCGTCGTGAACTTGGATTGCTCGTCAAGAACGCCCAAAGTTCTGACCGTGTGTCGGCTGGCGCGATCTATGAAGCGTTCAACGTCTGGATCGGCAAGGCCGCTGAAAAGCAGCTCATGATTGGCAACCCGGAAGCCGCAGCCGCGCTCCGCCAGGCCGTGTCCATATCGCGTGAAGCCAAGCAAATCTGGGAGCCGATGCTGCAAGGTAAAGCAACGCCAGCGGCGAACCGGCTGCGTGATGTTCTGAAGGATGACGCTACACCTGAAAAGGTCGTGTCAGCCTTGTTCGGGGACGTGACGACACGAGCGGCTATCCCGAATGGCTCCGTCGAAGCCCTGCGGGCCATCAAAGTTGGCCTAGATCGATACGCCACCAAAGAAACCTCAATGCAGGTCATGGGCGATTTGAAGGGCGCGTGGTGGCTCAAAGTCGTGACAGGGAAGAATGGCGAGATGGCAACGCCGCAAGTCATCGTCAACAACATCAAGATGGCGAAGACGCAGCAGGGCACGCTCTACAACGAGTTGTTGAATGCTTCAGACATGCGCGCAATCGATACGTTCCAGAGGCAAATGGAACGCATTGCCTACACACCGTCGAAACTGAAAACCAACGCCTCGGGCTCTGGCTTCACTGTCGGCGTTCTGGCCAAGGAAGCGATGGAAAAGGTTTGGCAGGCCATCGGCCTCAACTCGACACTTGGACAAGCGGCGCTGTCGTCTATGCCCGTGGCGAACAAGATAGGCGGCGCACAGGCCCGCAAGGCGTTCAACGGTGAACTGCGTGAAGTAGCGCCATCGCTCGGACCTATCGGCGGCGGCGTAGGCTCAATCTATGATTTCATGGGGTCTAACTGATGGCAGAAATAAAGGACCTCAACGTCACCGCAGCTAACAACACCGGGCGATTTCCTAATGGGGTGCTGGTAGCGCAGGTCAATGACTCGGCTCGTGAACTCGAAGCTATGTTGGCTCGTGAGTTCAAGGATACGACAGGACAACTGGCAACGCTCGGAACGGCTGACGCATACCGCGTCATTCTGAACCGCTACATCGTGTCCTATTCTGCCGGATGTTCGTTCAAAGTCCGTTTCCATGTCGCCTGCGTCGATGATCCGTATCTTGAATTCAATGCGATCGGGTACCGCCTGCTCTGCCGGCAGAACGGGACGAACATCAAAGCCGGTGACATCGTCGCGAACCAGATTGTTCAGGTGGACTACAACTCCGCTTGGGACAAGTTCGTTTGCCTCGGCATTGGCGACAGCACGCAGTCGCAGTCAATCCCGCAGTTCACCGTCGCGACGCTGCCCGCTGTCTCTGACAAGCGTCTAATTCTGGTGACCAACGAAACCGGAGGTGCCGTCACGGCCTTTTCTGACGGCACGAATTGGCGGCGCACAACCGATAGGGCCATCGTATCATGAAAACCACGAAGCAGATGGTTCTAGACGAATGCCGGGCTCGTATGGCTGCGCTCCACGGCGGCAGCTACGGGTCCAATCTCGAACAGAAAGCGATGAATTCCATCATCGTCCACCTGACCGCGCCGACGCCGGATACGAGCTATCGTCTTCACTGCCATCTGGCCTTGCTGACGGCATGCAATGCACTTGAGAAGACGTTGCCGGACGACTTCAAGGCGGACAAGCATTGGCCCATGCCGGGCGTTATAGAGGCTGAGCGCATCCCGGAATCTGGGACGGTCGTTGAAGTCGGAACCCTGATCGCGGCGCTGGCGAGCCGCCTTGAAAAACTGGAACGGTCGTTCTCGACGCACGAGCACACGCCAGCCCTGAGGGATGGCACTCTCGTTGCTTGGGATGACTTCGTGCTGAAAAGCCAGTTGGAGGTCAGGCAATGAGCACGCGGTATGCCCAGAAGGGGTTTCCGATCATGGCCGGGTACGCCTGGACGCAGCGCGTCAAGGTGACTTCAGGCTCGGTCATTTTTCCGTCCGGCGCGGCGCTCACGGCTCATGTTCGCCCATCGCGGACCGCTGAGGCGTTCATCACTCTGACGACGGCAAACGGCGGCATCGTTCGTGTGACAGACACCGAAATTGATCTCAAGCTGACCGCTGCACAGTCCGCAACATGCGCTCCCGGGACGGTTGTTCTCGACATCGCACGGACCGACGCAACACCGAATATCCACTTCGGGTTCTCTCTGACGGTCCCCGTCATTCAACCCGTTACGAGGCTATCCGCATGAGCGACTATGACATTCTCGTTGATGTCGATAGTAGCGCGTACATTGAAATCGATATTGAGACGGCACCTCCCGGAACCGCAATTGAATTGATGGCGAATTGGGCAGGGTCGATCACCGAAGCCGAAGTGACGACGCTTGTCAACGCTGCCAAGGCGCAATTGGTCAACGGGGCATCCCCGACAATGGACCAGTTCAACGAGGTTGAGACGGCGCTGGCGGGCAAAGAGTCAAGTGGTGCGGCTGCGACGGCTATTGCGGCCCATCTTGCGGCGTCCGACCCGCATCCGCAATACCTGCGAAGCGCGACGGCTCATATTACATTGGAAGACGGCACAGGGTTTATAAAAATCGACAACGGCTCAAGTGATGCGTTGCCTACTTCTAGCCTGAATGGGTGGTTGAATTTCAAAAACCATCTAAAATTTTTCGTAGATCTTGACGGAGACGGCGATTACGACGCTGACATATGGTCCAAGAATAATCTGTACGTTGTCGCAGAAAGCGACATCCACCTGCGACCGAACTTTGTTGCAGGACAGCCAGAGCAGGGGCGGATTATTTTAACGGCTGTGAACGCCACGAATTACATCCAGTCTGCTCGCAATTATTCAGGAACAACGCGCAACGATCTGGCAATAACAGA
>JACCEA011751658.1_pt1 | contig 18406 bp, 22 predicted proteins | sample 7449851 | NCBI WGS metagenome assembly JACCEA01 (sample SAMN15323453, study PRJNA562643) | freshwater metagenome | isolation source: river surface water | place: USA:Blue River Watershed | collected 2017-08-18
ACTATTTTGGTTATGGTCAGTGGGTTTTGTGTTTGTATAAATTACACCAATTGCGATAAAGATTTACCGGTGTGTTTGAAAAAAAAAAAAAAAAAAAAAAACGTGTGCGTTCATCGTGATATCAAGTTAATCTCGATACAAAATATACCACAGAAGATCAGCTCTCAGAACTTTTGAGCATTATCTGCAGAAACTAAATGAATTGACGTACTTACACAACTATGCATATTCAACGTCGAATTCCTAACTATCTTGGATTTACTTCTTTTTACCAGAGGCAGTGACATTAAACATGAAGTGTACAATATCGCCATCTTGCATAACATAAGTCTTTCCTTCTTGGCGATATTTACCAGCAGCCTTTATATTAGCATACGACTTTTGCCCTCCACACAACGACTTAAAATCTTCAAACCCCACTACTTCAGCTTTGATGAAACCACGTTCAAAATCAGAGTGAATAGCACCAGCTGCCTCAGGAGCAGTAGCCCCACTGGGGATAGTCCAGCAACGAACTTCATCTTCACCGGCGGTGAAAAAGTATTGCAAGTTTAAGACATTGTAGCCGACCTTAACAATTCTTGGCAAAATGGATTTCATTCCAGCAGCTTCATTCAAGTATGCCTCCTTGGCAGCAGCATCATTGCGAAGATTCCACAAACCTTGTTCCCATTCAACGGAGAAAGGGATTACTTGTCCACCACCATGGCTGTTCACCCATTCACTAATTGGAACCAACCACTTGTTACCCTTGCGTTTGAATGACTTGGCATCTACATTAACCAAATACACGATAGGTTTCAAAGTAATCGCTTGGGGAATTAGTTCGTTGATTTTCGCCACCTCTTCAATACTCCAGTTTCCATTGCGCAAAGGCATATTGTTCTCCAACATGGTGGTGAGCTTTTCCATTAGAGTGTAATAGATTGGTAAAGGCTTATTTTTTGGATCACGTTTAATGTCCATCTCTTTCTTTGCCTTTACACTCTCCAAATATGTAGAATCTTTGCGACAAAGTTCATACATAATGGTATTCAAGTCACGCACAGGATCTACAGTATCTTCCACATGCACCACTTCAGGATTATCGAATGCGCGTACCACATGATACAAACCGTCCACTGCTTGGATGTGAGACAAGAAAGCATTCCCCAACCCAGCACCTTCGGAGGCACCCTTGATCAAACCTGCAATATCAGTGATGTGGAGATACGCAGGGATCTTGGATGCTGGTTGCCACAGATCACAGAGCCATTCAAAACGCAGATCAGGGACAGGACATCTACTCTCATTGGGATCGATCGTACAGAAAGGATAGTTTTCTGCCGCAACGGATTGTTCCGTGAGAAGATTGAATAGAGAAGACTTCCCAACGTTTGGCAATCCCAAGATACCCATCTAATAACATGTATACATACCTTTAAACTCCGTTTAAAGTTGGGGTTGAAAAAAATAGTAACGTTACCTTCAAATTCGATCGGACACGGCCGAAACGTGGTGCATCTGGGGCGCCAGTCTTCTTTCCCTTCTTTGCAGCAGCAAATTCAGCCATCGTTCAAATGACGTGCGCAGTTGATTGAAGCAATCTCTTTTTTTGCCTTTCGTTGTTTCAGTGCAAGCACATTCCGGTGGTTGGTATTTTGACTTTCAGAAAATCTCGAACATCGTGCGAAAAATCGGCAATTTTGTTGGATTTTTAAACTTTTGGCCGCCAGTATTGTACAATAGCGCGGCAGATGGCAGAGCGAGTTCCAGATAAAACACAGAGAGAATATGTCAAAAGAAACCAAAGTGACTACTAACAATGGAAAGTTCGTAGAAATAAATAGACTGGTACATACACATATGTCTCATGAGAAATAATTATTCAATTTGTGAATTTGGAAAACAAAATATAGCACATCAATATATTCCTATAAAGATGATAAAATAATTCTGATTGAAGCAATCTCATTCTATCTCATAGATAAATAGAGCATTGTATGGAGTTAAGTTGTCCAGAAGTCAGGATGCCTCGAATGAAATATTGTAAAATAATTATTCGTTCACATCAAAAATGACAGAAGGCCATCTGGACGTACGAACGACGCCCCAATATATTTGGCCGTGGCCAAGTCAGCTATTTTTATGCTACAATAAATAGACAGCAAAAGCGTGTATTATACAAGTTAATAGCAGACCTCTATAAGATATGTGCAGATAGTAGCTCCATTAATCAGATTCATAAACAAGCAATAACAAAAAGCTTAAACATTTTCCTATGATCCATGCAATTTACAAAAATCTAGTGCATATCTATCATTTTGTAAGCCCTCGTCATGCAATAAGAGACAATATGTGTAATGAGTCTCCTACATATGTACAATCTTAAATTCAATCCTAAAATTAATCATGGGAAGGAATGTACCATAAGATTGGGTCATAATCCAACTCGTCAAAATGAATCACCACACATGACTATAACACACAGCTGAGCTATCCTGATTTGTCGAAGAAGCATCATTATTATGTGGTGAAAGTGCTGTCTCAAGTATGAATATGCATTTTCCCGAAAACGGATCAAATTGTAGTGACGTCGAAAAATACCACACAAATAATTGTTTTTCACGTTCACTTGGTATGGTCCAGTCAAGTCAAAACCTCATCATTACCATAAAATTTCTCCACTACTAGATCATTTGAATACCAGTTATCTGGTGGAGCTTCCCGTTGGTTGGTGGTAATGTGGTATGGATGTGTCGATGTGTCAATGGCGGCGAAGATTTGTCTCCAGCTCTTCCTATTGTGCTCTCCATGAAGTCAAATGCATAGGGTGTGACAATAATGAAAAGAATCAGCGATTTGGATGCAATGAATTGCATGGAATCCATCATTTCAGTATGAATTATGGCGATACGCTAAAACCGCCAACTATGCACATATTCTCCACGACTCCGACAGTCCTCAACCTTGAGAACAAATTCATGTTCTAATTCCATCAAGATTATTGATGGTCACACTGCAATGTCTAATGAATCGGTTGACGTCACTTTTCACCTTTTCAAATTGGATTTTGAACAAAATCAGATTGTTGTACAATACTTCTATATGGTATACATACATTGTATCATATAACCGGGATGATTATCCTGCCATACGGTCGAAACGAATCTTGAAGGGACACCACTACATATTGAAGCACAAACCAAAAAAGAAAAACGCTTTTCATGCAAAGCGCTTATTGCAATTCTCCTCCCAGCAATATCGCGTTGAATTTTGATTGACTACAGTCGATACAACATTCTTTTAACCTTTCATCACTTCGAATAGACACTTTTCAAATAGTGTGACTGCATATTGTACAGTCCAAGCGTGAAGCGTAATTGTTGAAATTCTATTGAGGACATTAGAATGTTACGTCGAGGTGCAGAGAGACGGGTTGTTTCAGGGAATAACAGTATTTCCAATAGTAGTAGTCGCGGAAAGAGTGAGTTAATCTTATTTTTTATCCCACCAATATTCAACATCTACCTGCCTTAGAAACCTGGACTGAACAAGAAGATGAAACTCTAAGGCAGCTTGTGGCAGTACATGGTACCGGCAATTGTAAGTCAATTAAAATTAGTTTATAACATATCTAAATTATCTTGATAGGGACATTGATTGCTCAATCCCTTCCCGAACGAACTGGAAAACAATGTCGTGAACGATTCCACAATCATTTGGACCAAGGGATTAAGAAGGGTGAATGGACCGAAGAAGAAGACCGTATTATTATTATATTGCAAAAAACGATCGGAAATCAATGGGCGAAAATCACGAAGCTTTTGCCTGGTCGCACCGACAATGCTGTAAAAAACCGATTTCATGCTACAGAGCGAGCAAAGTCTCGCGGCAAGCTGGATGAATCCTTTTTAAATGATCCAGCTTTCACGGAGTACATTATTAAAGAAGCAATGAGAGTGAATGGGGAGTTACATGATAGTTCTATTACCACCCAAGACAGCGCTGCTACTGAATATTTCCCTTTTGAAAATACCATGAGCTTGGAAGATTCTCCAGCGTTGGCTATTCCACAGGATGGAAATCTTCCAGTGGCTGCAGCCAGAATATCGCCAAACAAGGCCACCCGCATCGCTCCAAGTGAGTCTTCAGCTCTTACTATGTGTATTATCTGTCACCAATATTGCTACTATTTCTAGATGTTATCCAGGCGTTGTCAGTTGTATTTGACCCTAAGAGCGCCCAATATAATGCTGACTTGAATGGGGATGACGATGACGATGAGATGGATGAAGAAGACAATGATGATAATTCAGTGGACAACTTAATGGAGCTTGATATAATCTCATTTGATGAAGAAGATATGGACTTTTTAGAATCGGAGGATGAATCAGATTCCAGACAAATTACCAAAAGTGGAAGGTTTGAGATAGATCCTTGCTGTTTTAATTTTGACTGGAATGGAAATAATAGTTCTAATCAGGCTAATAAAGCTCCTCTATTCAACCTATGTGGATTGGAAACGTGGGGAATGAATTCTAATCAAAGTAAATTGATACCTAACGCAACGATGCAAATCGGAAGTGGAGAATTGCAGCAGAAACACGGATCTTTGTTGACTCATCCTCAACATAGCAGTATGAATAACAGTATGATTTTGAATAATAATATGAATATCAACGTCACAAGTTTTTTGTGCTCTCGATAAATGAGATTTTTCGAGAGTTTTCATAATGATTTGTTGATCTCGTTCAATTCATTTCATCAATTGTCGCTTATTTCTTTGCTATCTGTTTTGTCGGTGTTGGTGTTTACATGTCCAATTCTTGTCTTATAACGTTACATTCTTATGCGGCCACGACGTAATGTCGTTGTTGATTTTAATACAAGAAGAGAACATATTATTTTCTCCTTAAATGGGTTCTTTGGGTGACAATAATATTGTACAGAAGATTACATATCTTGCCAAAGGTGGTGAAATAATTTAATGGAACATTATTTTGCTTACTTCGGCCATATTATTGGTGATGGTGCTGCCATGGCTTGGCACATCGCTGCATTACATGCTTGGTTTCATTGAATGTTAAAATGGAAATTTTCCGCTTAACTCGGTATCCATGGAAGGATAGATTTTCTCAATGTCTTTCTCTGCATTCAGTTTTAGATTGTGTGTGTAAAATATATGGATGATGAAGAAGCCATTCCTTGAGATTTTCTAATGTTGTGGATCGATGTAGATTCTATCTAATTAATGGTTATTTAAGGCAGGTAGTTTCCACTTGTCATTCGTATTTTTTGTGGAAAAAATTGTATGCTTACTTTTCAAGCTGTTCTCTGATAAATTATAAAACTTACTCTATGCAACCTCAAATTGTACACACAATGTAATCAGCTATGCACGTACCAATAAAGAAAATGACTCCATTTCTTAACAACTCTCTATTATCTTTTTTTGTTTCGTAGTATGTGTTAATTATTCCACGCACTGCTGTCAGATACGTTCTGCCCATGGTTTCACCTTCCTTAAAAAACTCCTTTCTCCCTTTCAGTAGTATATCTATCGGTAATTTCACGTCATCTGCAACTGGTGCAAAACCTTTTCCATGATTGGGGTCTAAACATTGGACAGTCAATTGAAGTGCCTTGAATCGAAAATTTTGACTACTTACCAGACCAGGCCATAATACATCTTATCTTAGTATTTAATTCCAATGTGTCCAATAAATAACCATTCGTCAATTTCTTGATCTTTTTTTCATGTCGCTCCAATGATATTGGGTACATTTTCATTAGAATATTCGCTGTTTCAATTTCAGCTTCATAAAGCGGATAATAACATGCCTGAATAATTTCCTGATCCATTTCGTTACCAAACAATTTCATGTGTTCTGCAAATAAAATAAAAAATCACATTACATCAAAGAAAATCAAAGTGTTTCTGACCTTGTACTCTTTCTGAAGATGTTCCCAAAAGAATACAATCCACCAAACTCTTCAAATTTCTCGACGCTTGATCCTTGGTTAACTCCGGATATATATTTATTATTTCTTCCAAAGCTTTGAAATATAACCGACCAAATGTGAGCCGAAATACTGCTTCTTTATGATGTTGTTGCTCAAGAGTCAACTTCCCTAGCATTTTCGATGCAACTCCGCCTTCAGATAGCACTACTTGATTGCGGCTGCTGTCGGAATCATTTAGAACAGGAGAAATACTATCGAGAAGAGAAGGTTCATCCACTGGAAGTGTTTTATCTATTTTATTGATGAACACATCCAGTTCTTTTCCAATCATATCCTGCACCACAGCAAAGCTAAGAGGTAGATTTTCAGCATCTATTTTCGGTTTTATGGATGATGCAACCGATTGTAAGGGATGCTTTTTAGTAGTTGCATTCTCAAGAATGCCAATGTCACGAATAATAGTATCAATTAGGTTTTTCTCCACATTTTCCGAGATAGCTGCCTTGTTCGCTTTCCTCCCGAAAATACTTAGTTTAGAGAAAAACCGTCTCATAGTGTTACAGCACACTATGTAAATAAATTATAAAAATATGTTGTGGTTCTTTTATGACAGCAACAAACAGCGCACAAGTAATATTCTGATATTATCAATTTATTATGTATGACATTCACCAGAAAGTTGTGCAAAGTGCCGAATGCTGCTATAAATTCGAAAATGAATGAATTGGAAATGGTGGGCAGAGATATAAAAAAATAGAATGCAATCCTACCATCCATATACGATAAGCACGCCAGCAGGCAGCAGCAGCAGCAGCAGCGCCAGAGCACAGGCGCCAGCGCACGAGTATACAGCAGATGCTTTCTTGACCGCGATTGCCAGTTGTGGCAATATAGATGGGAAGAATCATCAAAAAAGGAACCACCCCCAATATAGTTATGGACAACGAGGAAGGACCTACTGTAGGTAATACCGGCCAAGCCTAATTAGTTCAACCTCGTAGCTCCGTCTATATTTATTACAGTACCATAGAACAACGAGCGAAAGGGAGAAACCCATTTGTTAGTTCGTTAGTCCTCTTACTGCTCTACAATACAACAGCAATGAGCCACACCACCACACCGCCTCACGTTTAATAAAAATAAAAAATAGAAATATTAAAATTTGTTGCCAGACATCGACCATGAGTGAAGTTGTAGATCAGTCCGTACCAACTACTGCAGTTCCTGCGATGGAAGAGGAAGAAGAAGAGGAAGAGGAAGGGGTGAGTTTTGAAAATTTAATGATATATATTTTATCACTTACACTGACTTTCCTTAGAATTTGCAAGTAACTTTTCAGAATATTGTGGCGACACTAAACATCGGTATCCCATTGGATTTACTCAAAATATCTTCATCTGCCAAAAATGCAGAATACAATCCAAAACGTTTCCAAGCGGTCATTATGAGAATACAAAAGCCCAGAACAACAGCGTTGATATTTTCCACCGGAAAGGTATTTTGCCAATAACCTTATCATGCCATGGAGGAGTTATGCTATTTTTGTAATGTTTTCTCAGATCATTGTAACTGGTGGTAAAACGAAGGACAATTGTTTGGAAGCGACAAAAAAATATGTGATGATTCTCAACAAAGTTGGATATCCCGATGCGCGGTTTAGTGAAGCAAATTATCGAATTCAAAATATGACTGCAACTTGTGACTTTGGGTTTCCGATTCGTTTGGAGGCGTTTCTTTATGCTCATTCCACGAATGCTACGTTTGAACCCGAACTTTTTCCGGGTCTAATCTATCGGATGACAGAACCAAAGGTGGTTCTACTGATCTTTGTTTCGGGGAAAGTTGTTATTACAGGTGCAAAGAGTGAAAAGGATGTTGCGGACGCAATCAATAATATCCATGAGCCGCTTCTTGATTTTCGCAAGCGAAATCTGGTTGTAAGGGGCAGAAAAGCATAAATTCGGCATATATTTGATATTTTTGTAGGATATTGTATATATATAGTTACACTAATGGTAATCGAATTGCATTACTCATAGTGATATCCCTTAAATCGCGTGAAAAATTATTGTTATGTACTTCTATTTTGTTATCATCGGACTACAGTAAGTTGCAGTAAAACTTTCTATAAATATTGACAAATATAAATTATTAATATGTACTTCCTCGCTATATATAACAATGTATGTGTGCGCATACGTCCAATATTAAATATAGTGTTGGAATCTGGGCTGGATAGAAAGTATAGTATCCAACACAGTCAGTCGAGTCGTTTTACAATAATCTTCTTGTGCTGGCGGCGCGCGCCTGCTGGTCTGCCGCTGCTGCGCTAGCGCTGCTGGCGCGCCTCTGCTGTGCGCCGCTGACGAAAAGATGTCATAAATAATTAAGGCCTTATTATGATGTACTCCCAATGCGCTACTCTAGATAAAACGTTGTGTAGAGTATTCAGAAAATAAACATGGATGCCAATGTATTGAAAAGTATGTTTGATGCTTCACAGCATCAGAATGGAGATGGTGGTAAATTCACAGCAGAAGAAGCTAGTCGTTTCAAAAAAGCTTTCGATGACCCTGAATTCAGAAAAATGTTCTCCGAATATATGGATGAACTGCAAGATCCAAGGCATCGAGAGGAAACAGAGGCTTATATAAGCCAGCTTGAAGGAGAACAAAAGGTTCCAGAGGGAAAAGAGCTGATCAGGTATCGAATTTACAAATTTCCATCGCTGTGTTGATCAGTTTCCATTTAGACCTCAACCAGGATTTGTCGCAAAAACCCACAAACTAATGGAGAGTGGCAAAGCGGTAAAAGAAAAGATATTCATTAATGTTGTGCAAAGTGATAAAATTGCGAGGCCAACCAAGAAATCCACACCAAAAGGTGATTGTTGGTCCGTTCCATACTCTGTGGGTCCGCCGCACATGGAAAAAGATAAGAAAGGAGAAAACTCTGCGTGTTTTGATTGTTGCTTTCACTCAGAAGCATTGATCTTGAGTGACGCGAATGTAGACTTCAAAAATTTGCTCGTCACTACGGCAATGGATGGTGTAGAAGCACTATACAAACGACAGGAACAGGATGTAAGAGCATCAACAAACTGCGGATTGAAGCACACAAATGATGATTTGTTTTCAAACTGACAGGTTAAATTAGATCGTCAGTTTCATGTTGTTAAGGGTCTGAACTATAAAGAAGGTGTTGTGCCAAGTATGATTATCGCCGTCGCTAATAAAGATGCTTGGAATGATACTACCTCAAGCGACAAGAAAGCACCCAAGCAAATACCCTCAATTGTTTCTCCAAAGAACTCAAATGAGGCAAGCAAATCTATAGTTTCAATTGAACAACCTCAAAAAGAGACTGTTGTCTCTCAACCAACAAAGGTAAGTTCACTACAATTCACAGAAACAACAGCTTTATGTGAAAATTCATCTAGACGAAAACTGCACCGGCTATCAAAAGAGGATTTTTAAATAGCTCAAAATCATCCTTATATCCTGAAAAAATTCCAACTATACGCCCAAAGACGAACCCTGAAGAACCTGCGAAAGATATTACCGAAGAAGAGAAAAAGCAGCACGTTGACGAATTGATAAGAGAAATGGAAAAGGCGTCAATCCGAAGCCAAGAGCTTGCCCAAATTAACACCAGAGACTTATCTGAAGAAGTAGATGTACTAAAAGCTGTTTCCACAAAAATAAAAGCGAAACCCTCCGAGAAAATCCTTTCTGTTGGTACTGGTGATGATAGTGGAGAAAAGCGCCCTGCAATACCGTTAGTTGTTTGCAAGCATCGCGAAGCAAGTTCTATGGGAGATTTTGAAGCAATGAAATCTCAACAAGTTGCATCTCGAAGGTGAGTAGTCTATGCAATTGAAGTTAAGTAGGATTAATGCCAAACGAATTCTCTCATGTCATCGTTCTTTTTATAATAGACCCACGGAACTAATTTATGAGATAAATTTACCTTTAGTTACAACCCCATCGAAGATAATTCTGGATGTTTCCGAGAAGTACGTATAACTCTTAGCCCGTGGTTTACTACTTTCGTAATTTATTGATTTATTTCAGGAAATTGCTATTGTCGTACACTGATGCTTATAAGTTAGAGATGGATCTCCCTTTTGTGGTTCACGATAAAAAGGGAAAAGCTGCCTATGATAAGGCGAAAAAAGTTCTGAAAGTGACCTTGCCAGTTGAACAATCTGATCCAACTCCTGTTATTTCAGCCATTCCCCCATCGAGTTCCTCGATTCAAGAAATTGCTCCCAAGAATAACGCTGTGATGCAGCAACAAGATGAGGTATTGCCATCAGTGCGAACCTTCACAACAACGACAACCACTCATCCACGTAAAGAGAAGCACAGTAGATGGGTAGAATCATCAGTCCAAAGTGAAGCTGGCCCTAATAAGACCATAGCTGCGACCTCATCAATTGAAACCTCAATGAATCCAGAAAATGACGAAATATCTGAGAGTAAAAAGCTTTTTCAAGAAGTACAGAGACAAGCTGAAGCTGCCAAAAAGAAGTACAAGGAAGAACAAGTTCAATCACCAATCAATCAACCAATTTTACCGGTTGCAAAATCGGTATTGGAAAATGGTAGTACAGAGAAGATAACCGTTTCTTCGAATTTTATCTCCGCCCTTTCCTTTCAGGGTGCAAAGAAGGGATATGTATTCAAGCGTGGAGAAGAGGGTATGGGATATTACCTTGATAGGAAGGATATATCTGAAGAAGTTGAGGGCAATAATGAAATAAGTGGAAAACAAGAAGAGATGATACGACACTCTCCGACGCAAATTGCCAATATGGTTAGTCAGCCGAGTCGAGATGCTTTTACATATACTGAGTTTCCATTTGAATCAAGATTGAATCAAGATACGCTGTCAATCTTAGTGCAAGTGAAAAATATTCTTCCTGAGTCAGTCAGTATTGTGGTGGAGTCATATTCAATTTCCATCAAGTTTGAAGCTTTCCATGCAGTTAAGAAGGATGAATATGTTTACTATGGCATGTGTTTGGCTTTGGACAAGAGGATTTGCGGAGATGGACTGAATTTGAAAAAGTATAAGCATGATGTTGCTGGTAAGAATATGGTGATAGTTGTGGCGAAATCAAACCGTGATGAAGACTGGGACGAAGATGCTAATGCGGAGTGGCTGAACGCCACGATATTGCCTCCCAAACTGGATGTTGCGTCCAGCCATATTAGTGCTGATGAGACAAAGTCGCCTGAGCGCCAATCACAGCCGTGCTCCAGTTCGCCGAAAAAGACTATTCCATCGCAGGACGTGAATACTGCAAATGCGTTGAACAGCATTATCTCGACGATGAGATTTAGCACAGATTTTGTGTCTGAACTAGATTAATACCATATCTAAGCTCTCGATAGAATTTTCATAGATTCGCTACACATTCGTCATTAAAAATTTATTATGCTTCGTTAAGATCATCATTGTAGTAAATCAATAAATTCGGCAAATACAAATCTTCATCAATACCTAACTTCATGTAGTTATCTGATTCGTCGGGTATCCCATTCTGTTCTAAAGTCAAATCTGATTTCAAAGTAATGAATTGCCCTTGTGCATTGAGAATCTTCCATGTATAGGAATTTGAATTGCGGTTATAATCAATATACCGATTCTTAATATCATTCAACGTTTCTTCTGAACAAACCTTTATCACATCATCTGCGCGGGTAAGCATGTTGGTAATTTTAATTTTTATCGTCTTTTTCGAAACCTGTCCACAAGAGACAAAATTTTGATCCCTAAGGAAAATATATAATATCTCACGGCAAATGATTTACCTTTCCAATAACATATCTTGAATCTTTCCACCACGGTAATGCGACAGATTCAGCAAAATCTAATGGATCACTTGGCGGCACATGGATAAATCGGCCTTGTGGTGTGTACGGCATTTCTATATTCCTCACTGGATCAACATATGTTTTCAGATCCTTCTTGTTTTTGTTGAACCAATGAGAGATAGATGATCCTGCCGCTTCCAGAAGAGGAATGGAGAGCGGTCCTCTATTGTTCCTCAATAACTCAGTAATATCATATACTTCATCGAATATTGCAACCCAGCAATCATCAGCATGATTGTGGAAAGCGATTTCCTCTTGCGTGTAATATTTCACCATCGCTTATCTTCTAAAATAAAGGACGGCAACTAGATTTGCTTTGCACAATTTTTTTATAATTTGCAGCGACATCCATGATGGACATCCCGGCGGTGCGACCGTTACAATTTTCATAAAAACCCAACTTCTTCATCACAGCACATCGCATTTCACCCAGACAGATCCTCCCTCATTCTGACAAAACTCCCAAAGTTGATCAACAAAATAATTATCAAACTTAATTCTTGAAGTCGTTGCTTCAGTTGTCACTATCATGAGTTCGAAACCGAGACCAGCAAATGCAGCGGGCCCAAATGGCCTTCGCGGTGGAATCAAAATGTATTCAACTAAAACCATCACCGGACCATGGTTGGAAGAACTTGGAGGCCCCGCTGGTTTTAAACGGGGGTTCACAACAGTAGACTATGAAACAGAGTGTCAACATCAACAGTTGGGAGCTACTCTCAAACCACAGCCATTCTATGGTTCCGGACTACCCGATGATAGGTTGATTGGACGAGCAACTTCTCCTTTCAAATACGAGGAAACTGGAGCAAACCCTCGTGATGCTGAACCTTCTCCATGGCTGACAAGTTCCCAGTTGATGACAAGATCTATCCTAGTTCGAGATCGAGAGAAGGAGGAAGCCACTGCGTTAAAACCCAAGATGCCACAAGATCAACTGGAGAACTATCGGAAGACTTGGACAACCGAAGAAAACGATAAAATGAGAGATCTTAGGTTTTCAACCGAAGCTCGCCGTGCTGCAGCTCATGCAGTTTCTAAGCATTTTGCAGTTCCATCAGTGCGTTTCTTGCCTGGTACACCAAAATCTTTAGAAAATTGCAGATCTCAGCTGGTTGAAAAGTATGGCATTTTTGCATTTGCTGTGATTCGTGAGGCATTGGGAAAGAAAGCAAACGAAGGAATGGTTGGATTACCTGAGTTTCGGTTGGCGATTCATGATGCTGGGGTCGAAATGAAGTTGTATGAAATCAACCAGGTACTTATATTTTTGTATGATTTCACGGTTTACTCCTTATTATTTCCTCAAAAAGATGATTGCATACATTACACCCTCGGCGACAGTGATTCCTATCGAAAAGTTTCTGTATACGTTGCGAGGAACGGTGCAAGGTTTTGAGAAGAATATGGTTGAAAATATTTTTCATAAAATTTCAGCTCTACACGGGGATAAGCGCCGAGTCCCGTTGTCGGCACTGGAAAGTGCCATTAATATTGAAGAATATCCTGAAATTTTGCAAGGTTTTTCATCATTTGCTTCGTCATATTCGATAACTAAAGAAGACTTCAATCAAGATGAATTCGTGGAAATGTTAAATGAGATGTATCTTGCATCCCCAGCATTATTTCATGAAGCAATAAGTAATATGTGGATATTATAATTTTAGGTAGTGGGATGCATGTTGTTTTTCTTAATTTTTGATGTAGGTTGTAAATAGAGAAACGTTACTGTGACGATTGTACTGTTTTATTTGCGCAAATCAAACACGATGTTGTACATAGTGTGGTGATGATTATAGATTAGGATGAACCATGGCTATGCGAATAGCAGATTAATACAATCTTGTATCTAGTTTAAAACAGATATGCAAACAACATTGATCAAGTCAAAATAGTCTTCTACATGTTACTCAAACGCTGACAGTATTCCCTTCAGTTTCATTCACTTCTTTAGGCTCTTGGACACCTGCGCAATAATCATAAATATCATAACAAATAAAAAACTCAGTTGTACGTACCAGCGCTCTTAACGGTTTACGTTTTTTGATCCCCACAGCTGTATACTCTAACGGCTTCTTAGCATCAACAACTTCTTCATCTGATAATTCAATCTTCCGAGACTTCTTGTTCTTTGATTTCCTTTTTTCCATCACATCCAAATCTTCTTGTAAGACATCAGACGAAGATATATCGTGCTTGCTTATGTTTATATCGCCAATCTCTTCATTTTGTCCCTCCAAATCCAACTCAGCCTCATGATTGTTCTTCCTAACTTTAGTATTATGGTCAAGTTCTACTGCTTCTACCTGTTTTGGCTCTTGAGAATCCCTTTTGACCTTCTTTGCTTTCGGTTGTTGCTCATCTATCTTGACCTTTTTCGCATTTTTCTGACGAGGAGCAGGTTCTGGTTCTGAATCAGGTTCTGGTCCCGGATCTGATTCAGGTTCGTTGTTTTCGTTTTCATCAACTCCGATAAAATCATAGTCTTCATCCTCTTTGTCAATTTCTTCTTCAGAATTGTAATCCTTATCTTCTCGGTCACTGTCATCATTTTCATCATCTCCCCCGCGAATTCCATTCCTATACTTCTTAAACTTTGCAACATAGAAACCATCCATATTATGAACATGTGGATAAAACCGTCTGGTTAGAGTCAATGAAGGGTGAAAGCGACGCTCCATGTGTCTTGTCAACCCAGGTTTTCCCACTTGTAACCCGGTTTCAACCAATTTGACAAAGCGCTTTTGAAGGATGTAATTCACTACTTGCTCATTTTCCTCCACAGATATGGAACATGTTGAATAGACAATAAATCCACCAGTTGGAGAATTTGCATCCACAACATCGATAGCGGCGCGTAATAATTCTTTTTGTAGGTGGGCAACACGTTGAATATCCTTAACGGTACGTTGAAGTTTCACACTTTGATCACGAGCAATGATTCCCAAACCGGAGCATGGCGCATCAAGCAAAACGCGATCAAACCCTTTAAACACTTGGGGAACTTTGCGACCATCATAGCAGCATACAATCGTATTTTTAACACCAAGACGATGTAAATTTGCCACAGTAGCCTTTTGACGTTGTGGTTTGAGATCATTCGCAATTACTGTTCCACTATTCTTCATCATTTGTGCAATATAAGAAGACTTTCCACCAGGTGCAGCAGACATATCCAACACCCTTTCACCAGGTTGTGGAGCAAGTGCCATAACAGGATTCATCGAAGAAGCAGACTGCAACATGTAGTGACCGGCCAAATATTCAGGGGTTGCACCGATTGGCACTGTGGATTCCGTTACTTTAATTGCAACTTTGGACCAATCAATTGCTTCTACTGCAGCACCACGTTTTGTCAAAGCATCCATGAGATCTTTTCTTGTTGTTTTTAAGGTATTGGTTCGGATGACTAGCGGTCTTGGTCTGTCGCTGGCGTCCATATACTCTACACATTCTGCAGGCGAAAACAAATTCAGCAAGAGCCCTGTAAGTTCTGGTAAGTAGCCGTAGTAATCAGAAAGATCCCTGAGTAAAAATACAATATAATACAATATTAACATGGCAGTAAATAAATTACTTTGTTAATTGTTCCAAAATATCAGCACGTGAAACCTTCGCGGCAGATAAGTTCTCAAGCGTTTCCAATGCTGAATCAATACGTTCACGTACTGATTCAGGATTTGGGAGCATTGTCATATCTTCCATTTTTTTTTAATTTGAAAATCGCTCTCAACCACAAAACAATGTTGATGCGGACGAAACTTAATTGATGCATGCTAGATGATGGATGGTACTGGTACAAATTACTTTGACTCGCCGCTTGCGGCGGCGGCAGCGTATAGTGATTGGCTGCGAGAAAACAACCCAAAAGGGAAACGTCAAATGTACTACATAATATACTGTCCGCGCACAGTAGTGGGACTTCGTTAATAAAAGTTGTATAATTGTTGGGATTTTTTATTGTATGAGATAAACATCAAAATGAAATTTAAGTACTTCAAGAGTATTATTACAACTCGTATTCGAAAGGTTCAATCTTAAGAGATGAGAAGACATTGAAGAACACTATAGATTGGGAAAATCTAAACTTCCATCCATATATTATCCGCCATCCATTGCGAATATGATAAATTAAAATTAAGTTAAATTAAAATTAACAGTATGAGTGAGAATATGGAATGGAATATCAGACGAAATATATTTTAATGAGGGTCTATATTACAAATTTGATGAAAGTGTTGTACATGCTAGTGACATTATTCTCCATTGTCGCTTTTGGGGACGCAATAAATTTTACACGAATCATTTGAAATTGCTTATAAATGCCAGGATTCGATTGGGTCTATTGATTCAAAATCAAAATTAGAATGCAATTATAGACAAACTATTGAATGATATTACCTGAATATATCGCTGCTCAACTAAATCTACTACGTGCGAATAAGAAAACATTTTATTTCCTGTAATATCAATATCTACCAAGTTTGGACAATTTACAATACATTCCACCAACTTGTCAGCACTGGGTTGAGGGTTTCTGGCAAGTGGAGTGGTAGATGGCCATGAAATGTCCATTTTCACCAACTGAGTGCCCAATTCCTTTAAAGTATTTTCCCACGTTTGTTCTGAGAGGTCAAGATAGGCTAGGCCAAGTGTAGTTATGGATTTCAATTTTTTGACCATAAGCCTGACGGTATCATCAGAGACTGGTAAACCAGATATAGAGAAAAGAGTAAGACGAGAAGCTCCGGCAAACTTTTCTATAAATGTCCGTACACCAAAATTGGTCATATTAAAATTACCACCAATATCTAACTCTTGCAATTGAGATCTTGGGTGTTTTACGAGGGTTTCCAAAAACTTATCCGTTATTTTTCGGCAATTCCGAACATTTATAGATATTAAACAGGGGCAGGACTCTACAACATCCGCCAACTTTCCATCATCCACCTGAAAGCAGCCATGGACATCTAACCTCACCAATGTGTTGGAACAATTTTCAATCGCTTTCAACAAATACCTCCCTTTTTCAAAACATTGAATAAAAGTTATGAATAAAAATTAATCCTCTTGGTTACCGGATATCTTGGAATTTGCCAGTATTAGAGACGAGCGATTGCGAAAAATGGAAACATGGACTGCATCATCTGTCATGCGACCAGCATCGATGATTTGGTTGATGATAACTTGCACAATGTCTTCATTTTGAAACAACGCCTTCGAAGTGATAGCGTCCAACAAACCTTTGATAGCACGTTCTGACATACATTTTGAAGGGATCTTCGCAATGAGTTTCAAAATCAGCTCCTTCAGTGGCAAGATGGACATTTAGACAAGGTGAGAAAATTAATCAGCGACAACTAAGTGCCAGTACACGTACAATACAATTTTATAAATAATTTGACAGAATATGCATTGTTGTGCGTAAGGTGAAAGGGACACTTTAATAACCGATTGATTCAGCCGGATGGTGACAGTTGGGAATTGGGTATTATTAATATTTATGCTGTGCTGTGTGCCCCGACCTTTTATTATTATACCATATACCATATAGTTAGTATTGTATCAAGGAGAAACGGTTTGGTGTGACAAAAACAAATTCTTCTAATAATACTTATACCATATACTGGTATACTTCTGATTCTGTTACAATATTACGTTTGCACTCATTCCAACAGAAAAGATATTGGACTAAAGGTAACTAAACGGAATAAAATAATTTGTGAGTGGTTGCAATGATAATACGTTGTCAATGGTTGTTGTTCATGGTGCTTATACATTCATCCATCGTACAAGTAAGTTTTAAAAAAAATTGAATATTCGTTCTCAATATAGATATATTTATTAAAAGGTAATTAATACGCAAACTTGTCATCCAACCAGTCAACCAACGCTTATTCCAACTGGATCGCCGTCAATGCAACCCTATTCGGATCCATCTTCTCAGCCTTCCAACTTACCCACATCACAACCTTCCAGCCAACCAATGCTCATACCAACGATTCACCCATCACCTCAACCAACCCAACCACCAACATCTATACCTTCTAAGGATCCAACGTTAAAACCAAGCACACAGCCAACAACTACACCATCTCTTCAACCTGCTGGAACCCCAACCAAACCTCCAACGTTGCAACCAATATCTGGTCCTACAACACAACCCACTTGTCAGCCAAGCAATCAACCCACCACAATGCCAACCTCAGGACCGACGCCAAACCCTACATCTCAGCCCAATCCATCCCCATCAGGTCAGCCATCCAATCAACCGTCACGTCGACCATCGAGCGTTCCCACAGAAGTCCCCTCTGAGTCACCTACGTCTGGGCCATCAGGTCAGCCTTCGAATCAACCTTCAGGTCGACCATCGAGTGCACCAAGTGGACAGCCGACACAACAGCCTTCTGGGACACCAACGTCTGGGCCATCAGGTCAGCCATCGAATCAACCTTCAGGTCGACCATCCAGGGCACCAAGTGGACAGCCGACACAACAGCCTTCTGGGACACCAACACCTGGGCCATCAGGTCAACCTTCTGGGTCACCAACATCTGGGCCATCAGGTCAGCCTTCCG
>JACCEA010714719.1_pt1 | contig 18395 bp, 18 predicted proteins | sample 7449851 | NCBI WGS metagenome assembly JACCEA01 (sample SAMN15323453, study PRJNA562643) | freshwater metagenome | isolation source: river surface water | place: USA:Blue River Watershed | collected 2017-08-18
GAAATTCGCAGGCAAGGTAATAAGCACCTCCGCGAGCGCGACTGGCCCGCCGGTAGATGCACCAATAACAAGAATTTTAGGTTTGTTTTTAAGACGATAGTTATCAGCCGCTGTAGACTTGCTATCGTCGTGCGGCACTGACACCGCCGGTCTTATCGGGGTTGGCGGAGCTGCAGGGGTCGGTGATGATACCCTAACACTCGATGTCTGTAGTGAAGGAACTGGCACTGGGCTTTTAGCTTCATTGATTGGCGTAGGTGACGCTATGCGAGCACTTACACCGGCAAGCGTAATCAAGCGTTCATGTAATTTTTTTTTCAACACTTCAGAGCTGCGGGACACTTCGGCAAAATCTTTGGGAATAAAATCCAATGCACCCGCCGCCAAAGCATCAAGAGTAATTTTCGCCCCCTCATAGGTAAGCGAAGAAAACATCAAAATTGGTACCTTGCGATTCGCCATTATGTGCTTAATTGCCGTTACTCCATCCATCACCGGCATTTCAAAATCCATAGTGATGATATCAGGCTTCAATTCAGCCGCCTTCTCTACCGCTTCACGACCATTACTTGCAATACCAATTACTTTTAAATCCGGGTGCTCATTAATAATGTCTTTCAGGCGATGCTGAAAGAAATTGGAATCATCGACGACTAATACCCGGACAGGCATTCAACATACTCCGCAGTAGCAACTGCTTTGGAAAAAAACGCCAATCAAAATGCCTGCGAAGCAGGCACTTTATTGAACAACTTAGTTGTGGCCCCAACTCGTCGATCCTTTTGCGTAGCGACGTAATAAGCTGGGGATATCCAAAATTAATGCGATGGTACCGTCTCCGGTAATGGTTGCACCGGCCATACCCGGTGTGCCCTGCAACATTTTTCCAAGTGGTTTAATTACCACTTCTTCCTGGCCGATTAATTGATCCACCACAAAACCAACACGGCGAGTGCCCACCGTAACTATAACTACGTGGGCAGCATCAGGCCGATGACCGTAAGCTCCTTTCACCAGCCAGTCTTTCATGTAGAACAGTGGAATTGCCTGATCACGAATTGCGACACAATCCTGCCCGTCTACAATATGACTCTTGGTTAAATCCATGTGGAAAATTTCATTCACGCTAACCAACGGGAACGCAAATGTTTGTTGGCCCAACATAAACATCAAAGTGGGCATAATCGCGAGTGTTAGCGGCACTTTGATGATAAAGCGGGTGCCTTTACCCAATTCGGATTTAATTTCTACCGTACCGTTGAGTTGGGTAATTTTGGTTTTCACCACATCCATACCCACACCGCGACCAGATACATCTGAAATTTCTTTTTTGGTCGAGAAGCCTGGCGCAAAAATTAAATTGTACGCTTCAGTATCTGACAAACGATTGGCAGTATCTTCATCAAACATGCCTTTTTCTACGGCGATGCGACGCAATTTCGCCGGGTCCATACCGGCGCCATCATCGCTGATGGACAACAAAATATGATCGCCCTCTTGCTCTGCAGCGAGCACTACCTGTCCGATACGCGCTTTACCATTTGCTTCGCGTATTTCCGGGTATTCTATTCCGTGGTCAACTGAATTGCGCACCAAATGCACTAATGGATCGGCCAACGCTTCTACCAAATTTTTATCTAAATCGGTTTCTTCACCAACCAATTCCAAATTAATTTCTTTGCGCAGGCTGCGCGCCAAATCACGCACCACCCGAGGAAAACGACCAAATACTTTTTTGATCGGCTGCATCCGCGTTTTCATTACGGATGTTTGCAAATCGGCGGTGACTACATCGAGATTTGCAACTGCTTTTACTAACGCTTCATTGGTGGAGCTATTCCCCAACCGAACCAAACGATTGCGCACCAACACCAACTCCCCAACCATGTTCATGATGTCGTCGAGGCGCTGGGTATCTACACGCACCGTAGTTTCTACTTGCGGCGCATCTTTATCGGCGGCGGGTGCAGGTGGTGGCGCGGATGCAGCAGGCGCTGCCTTTGCGGGCTCAGGTTTTTTAACGGGCGCAGCAGGTGCAGCCGGTTTTACTTCTGCTGCCGGTTTAGGGGCAGGTTTAGCCGGTGGCGCAGCACATGCACTTCCGGTCCCCGGCCCCTTGCCCTTGCCATGTAGCTGATCAAGTAATGCATCAAATTCATCGTCAGTTATTAATTCACCTCCACCGGCTGAAACTGGTGCTGTCGTTGCAACTGGTGCTGGAGCGGGCGCAGCAACTCCAGGAACTCCTGGCCCCTTACCTTTACCGTGCAACTGATCAAGCAAGGCTTCAAATTCATCCTCACTAATTTCATCTGAAGTAGCTTTGCTAACAGCGGCTGGTGGAGCTTCACTCGGCTTTGGTGCTACATCGCCTGGGCCTTTGCCTTTACCGTGCAACTGATCCAAAAGAGCTTCAAATTCGTCTTCACTAATATCATCACTCGCACTAGTCGCGGGTGTTGCTGCAACCGCAGGCGCGACAACTGGCGTTGATACTGGTTTGCCAGCAATGGCATCAAGTAATTGCTCAAACTCGGCGTCGGTGATATCACCGGCGGCGGCCACCGCTGCATTGTCAATTTCTGGCACAGCTTCAGCTACGGCCGATTCAGCAGAAGATTCTTGCAAATCCTCGCAGGAAACCAAACGTTCAAGTGCATGAATTAACGCTGGCTCAACCGGTGGCAATTCTTCGCGCTGGGAAACCAATTCAAATTGCTGGTTGACCATATCCAGCGCTTGCAGCACTACATCCATTAATTCCGATGTAACCGTGCGTTTTCCATTGCGCAAAATATCAAACAGGTTTTCAGTAACGTGACAGCATTCCACCATGGGGGTTAAGGATAAAAAGCCTGCACCGCCTTTTACCGTATGAAAGCCGCGGAAAATTGCGTTTAATAAATCTTTATCTTCCGGGCGCTGTTCCAAATCCACTAATTGCTGGCTGAGGCGTTCGAGGATTTCCCCCGCCTCTACCAGGAAATCCTGGAGAATGTCTTCGTCATCACCAAAACTCATTCAAGATTCCTCAAGTATCCAGCAATTAGAAGCCAAGGCTCGATAGTAAATCGTCAACTTCATCCTGCCCGGCAACCACATCAGCCCGCTCTTTATTAATTTGCGGCCCTTCAGCCTCAGTTTTACGTTTATGCATAATTTCCATATCGTGAGCGACCTGTTCGCGATCTTCAGTGAGGCCGGTAATTTCTTCTACCTGCCCGGCTATGCGCACCAGGCTCACTAAATCTTTTTCCACTTCATTGATTAAACCGATAACCCGTTTTAATACTTGCCCGGTTAGATCCTGGAAGCCTTGCTCCAATACAATGTCTTGCAAATTTTTACTGAGTTGTTCAGTACCCGTAACCATTTGTGCTAAAAAGCTATCCATCCGGTCATACAACAAACGAAATTCATCCAGGCTCATTTCGCGGCGTTTCAAGCGTGCCCATTCATCGCGTAAGCTGGTTGCTTCCTGCCCCAGATTCATTGCAATTGGCGCCGCTTCATCCACCATATCCATCGTTTTTTCAGCAGCTTTCTGGGTGAGATCAATGACGTAATTCAAGCGATTGGATGCATCGTGAATATCAGAGTTTTCGATCTTTGGCGGCTCTTTAGTAAGGTCAGCATCCACATTAAAATTCACAATTGCATCGTGCAATCCCCGTGTTAACCGCCCTACCGATTGGAAGATATGGCGATCGCGGGATTGGGTGATGGTTTGGATCAATACCGATGCGTCTTCGAACTGGTTGCTTTGCAGTTTTTCGGTGAGCAACTTTGCGCACTCTTTCAACTCAACCACGAATTCGCTATTGACGGAAATTTGAATGTCAGATGCCATGGCAACGCCTTTTTATTATTTGATCCGGAAGCAATTAACCTACGCGATCAAAAATTTTCTCGATTTTTTCTTTAAGGGCTTGCGCAGTAAATGGCTTAACCACATAACCATTTACACCAGCCTGAGCCGCTTCAATGATTTGGTCGCGCTTGGCCTCTGCCGTCACCATCAGTACTGGTAAAGTGCGCAACTTTTCGTCGGCACGCACGGCTTTTAACAAATCGATGCCAGTCATACCCGGCATGTTCCAGTCGGTTACCAGAAATTGAAAATCGCCACTTTTCAGCATGGGCAGTGCTGTAACACCGTCATCGGCTTCGTGGGTATTGGAAAACCCCAAGTCGCGTAACAGGTTTTTAATGATCCGTCGCATCGTCGAAAAATCATCAACAATCAGGATTTTCATGTTCTTATCCAACGTAACCTCCACTCCCCGTAACGGGATTTTCATTTACTCATAGTCTAGTAGGAGTTAAAGCATCGGCCAGTTAAGGCACTCAAATCTTCAACTTTTAATGCAAATCATAGCTCAAATTCTGACATGTATAGATTATTCAAGCCTATCTGCCGAGCCACCCTGCATTTATTAATCAACGCGTACAGTATTTAACCGGCTAACCGGTATGCCAATCACTCAACTTGGTGCGCAAGCGCGCGGCAGCCTGACTATGAATCTGACTAACGCGCGATTCGCTTACGCCCAGTACCAAACCAATTTCTTTCAGGTTTAGCTCCTGATCATAGTAGAGCGACAACACCATTTGTTCGCGCTCAGGCAATTGGCAAATGGCATCAACTAACGCTTTTTTCAAACCGTCGCGCTGCATACCTTCCAAGGGGCTAACAAAGGCGCTGCTATGTTCCGACGCATCTATGTTGCTGTCTTCCTCGCCAAAAGTTTCTTCATAACTGAACAAACGAGCGCTGCTGGAGTCTTGCAACATGACGAAGTATTCATCCAGAGAAACGCCTAATTCCGCGGCCACTTCCCCGTCAGTCGCGTCGCGACCAGTACGAGCTTCTACAGCGGCAATAGCCTGGGACACCCGACGGGCGTTACGATGGACTGAACGGGGGACCCAATCACCACGACGCATCTCATCCACGATTGCACCGCGAATACGAATGCCGGCGTAAGTTTCAAAACTCGCACCGCGTGACATGTCATATTTCTGTGAAGCTTCGATCAGGCCAATCATGCCCGCCTGAATAAGATCATCCACCTGCACACTGGCAGGCATCCGCATCATCATGTGATAGGCAATGCGCTTAACCAAAGGCGCGTAGTCTTCGATATTGATTTGCGCATCGAGCAAGGTCTTTTTATCGTACATGGCTAAACCATTGACTGCGGCCATCGAACACCTTCTTTGTAGTTACAGAATGCAGACTGATCCATTCCATGACTACACAACAACTCACTCAGTTTTTCGCTCTTCAGATACAGGTTAGCGCGCATTGGCAGCCTGTAATAAACGCTCAACAAAAAATTCAAGCCGCCCTGTCGGTGCATTGGGCACTGGCCATTTGTCAACGGCCTGAGCCAGTGCGCGTATTGCCATAGAGGCTTTGGAGGAAGGCGCAAATTCCAACAAGGCTTTTTGTTTTTGCACGGCTTTACGTACGTTTTCATCAAAGGGAATTTGACCAACAAACTGCAAGCTCACGTCCAAAAATTTTTCACATACGGTGTTCAACTTGTTAAACATGTTGAGCCCCTCTTGCGGCGTGCGCGTCATATTCGCCACGACGCGGAAACGGAACATACCGTATTCCTTGTTGAGCAATTTTATCAGCGCGTAGGAGTCGGTAATGGATGACGGCTCGTCGCAGACAACAATAATCACCTCGTTAGCGGCACGTACAAAACTGACCACGGTATCGGAAATACCAGCCGCGGTATCTATCACCAATATGTCGACTTGATCGGACAATTCATTAAAAGCGTTAATCAAACCAGCGTGCTCCGCCGTGCTTAATTCCGCCATACGCTGTACACCGGAAGACGCTGGAACAATTTTCATACCGCCAGGCCCGTTAACCAGCACTTCACTTAAGCTGTGGGTACCCGCAAGTACATCGGCGAGCGTATGGGTAGCGCGAACACCTAGCAGCACATCCACATTGGCCAACCCGAGATCCGCATCCAGCAACACCACTCGACGACGTAATTCAGCCAGCGCAATGCTTAAATTCACCGAAATATTGCTCTTGCCTACTCCGCCTTTACCGCCGGATACCGCGATCACTTGTACTGGTCGCATTTGGCTCATCAACTCACTCCAAACCTATTTTGTTACGCAAACCTGTTGGTAACTTAAACTTGCTTTGTGGCGCACGCGGACGAAAAGTAAATCTACCTGCGAGGGCGCCGCTAATGGTGATCTGAGTATAGTTAGGGATTGGCAATTCATCCGACTAATTTCAGTTTCACCCGCAAAATCATATGCTTATGCTTCGTTGCCGATTAAGAAACCGCCGTAGCGGCGTTAGCTTTGAGCAATGCGACTGCTTTTGATACGAGCTGATGCGCGCGAGCCACGTCGATATTTTTAGGGATGTCCTGGCCATCGGTGGTGTAGGCGATTGGTAGTCGGCTTTGCATAACCACGCCCAATGCTTCGCCCATGCTCGCCGTTTCATCCAGCTTGGTTAGGATGCAACCCTGTAAACGTGCAGCGCCGTAGGCATGAATTGACGCTTTCAGCATTTGTGCCTGGCTGTTGCACGACATCACCAGATAGGTTTTTACCTGTTGTTGCGCTGCCAAGGCTGCTAATTGCGCTTTCAAATGTGGATCGCCATGGCGAAAACCGGCGGTATCAATTAACACCAAAGAGCAATGGCGCAAACTGCGCAATACGTTATCAAGCGGATTGGCTTCATCCACTACGCGCACCGGCACGCGCAAAATCCGCGCTAGCGAACGCAGTTGATCGTGGGCAGCGATGCGATAAGTGTCGGTGGTGATCAACGCAACCTTGTCAGCGCCGTGTTGCAATACATAGCGTGCTGCCAACTTGCCGATGGTAGTGGTTTTACCCACGCCGGTTGGACCAACAAATGCGAACACACCACCCTGCTCCACTATATCGCGACCGTTAATCGGCAATTGATGGGCGAGGTTTGCCAGCGCATCAGGCCAGGCATCACTCAGAGTTTTGCTTTTGGTACAGGCTTTAATAACGCTGGCAACAACTTCTTTGGGTAACCCCAAGCGTTCCAGACGACGACTTACGCTAGCCAATACCGGCGAATCGGTGGGAATGGATTGCTGGCCAGTAAGGCGATCCAATTGCTGTTCTAACAAAAAACGCATATCGGCAATTTCTGCTTGCAGCTCGGAAAGCTGAGCATTTTGGTCCGCCGAATCATTTTGCGCGGAAGCCTGATGAGCGGATGAAAATTCCGCTGCAAACGCAGCGGCGTCTTTAACATTCCCACGCGATTCTTTAATGCGGGATTCTTTCACCAGCGTCTCACGAAACGAAAGTGATTCTTGCGACAGTACCGACGCGCTCTGCGCCGAACTTCGGGCAGATGATGTAGTAGCTGTTGATCGGGTCACGGCAGGCGCATCATCAACCAGGGGATATCGGTCGGCTGCGCTCATACCGGGTTTTGGCCGAGTTACCGGTGCTGACGCGTTACGTGGGATACCCGCATTAACGACAGTATTTTTGCCGACCAAAAATTCTTTCGCCGACTCTTCTGCCTTGCGTGCGGCCATCATCCGCTGACGGGCTTTTTCAATATCGTCTGCCAGCTGCGCGCCCGTTTTTCCCGCGTTAGGGTGATCCGCAACCGGGGTAATAACCGGTGTTTGTTTGCGCGCAGGTTTACCAATCACGCGTGGAGAGATTTCACCATCGCTTAACAAGGGTTCTGTGGGAGCAAAGGTCGCCTCGGAAAATGGGCGCGCTTGCAATTGCTTGAGTTCGTAATCCGATCCCATAGTCGTCAGCAACTCCACGCCTTCGGCGATGCGGTTGCTAGAGAGAATAATTGCATCTGGCCCCAATTCCTGACGGACCAATTCCAACGCACGGCGCATATCTGCGGCTACGAAACGTTTGACTTGCATATTCAACTCCTGCCCTTAAGGGCGACCTGGGTTATTTCTTATCAGCACCAACGCTGGCATCGATACTGATTTGTTTATTGTCCGGCACTTCGGTATAGGCCAGGACTCGCATTTCCGGAACGCTATGGCGAACAAAGCGAGAGAGCATAGGGCGCAAAGGCGCTGCGACCAGTAATACCAATGGCTTTCCAGCCATCTCCTGCTTTTGTGCGGCTGCAATCAGCGATTGCTGTAAACGATCCGCTAATCCAGGCTCAATAAACGCGCTGTCATCAGCGCCAGCTTTTTGTGCCTGTTGCACGGTATTTAGCAACAACTGTTCCAAGCTGGGTTCAAGCGTGATAACAGGCAGGTTTCGCTCGTTTCCAATGATGTTTTGGACGATTTGCCGGCACAGCGCCACTCTTGCCAAGGCCGTTAATGCGGCGGGATCTTGACTCCTACCCGTAGTACCCGCCAATGCTTCGGCGATGGAACGAATATCCCGTACAGGCACCCGCTCACGTAGCAAGTTTTGTAGAACCTTTAACAAAGTGTTGATACTGATGGTGTTGGGCACTAATTCTTCCACCAACTTGGGCGATGATTTAGCCAACATATCCAGCAGTTTTTGAACGTCTTCGTGGCCGAGTAATTCAAAAGTGTGATGCTGGAGAATTTGGTTGAGATGGGTAGCCACTACCGTGCTGGGATCAACAACCGTGTATCCAAGAGTTTGTGCCTGTTCGCGTTGGCCTGGGCTAATCCAAACGGCTTCCAATCCAAACGCAGGATCTTTGGTTTTAATACCCTCGAGCGAACCGAAAACCTGTCCCGGGTTAATCGCCAACTCACGATCCGGATAAACATCAGCCTCCGCCATGGATACGCCCATCAAGCTGACGCGATAACCGGTGGGGTTTAAATCCAGATTGTCGCGAATGTGTACAGATGGAATCAAAAATCCCATTTCCTGAGAAAGCTTTTTACGAACGCCTTTAATACGGCCTAACAATTCGCCGCCCTGATTTTTATCCACCATAGGAATCAGGCGATACCCCACTTCCAGCCCGATGACATCAACAGGTTGAACATCGTCCCAACCCAACTCGGGTGATTCCGGCGTACCGGGCGGCAAGGCAGGAACGGAACGTGGCTGCGGTGCGATACTTGCCGTACCACCTGCAGTAGGCCCTGACGGAGACTCGCCTGCCAAACGCTGCCCAGCGGGGATAAAGGAATTCTCTTCAACAGCGGCGGGTTGGTGTTTACGCCAGTGGATGAAATACGCCAGGCCCGCACAAATTAGCCCCAATCCCAAAAATGCCAGATGTGGCATACCGGGAACCGATCCCATAATCACCAACATAATCGCGGCCACGGCGAGCGCTTTCGGCGAGGTAAACATTTGCGAAACCACTTGTTTACCCATGTCCTGTGCGCTATTAACGCGAGTTACCAGAATCGCCGATGCGACCGACAGCAGCAAACCAGGAATTTGTGCGACCAGGCCATCACCGATAGTAAGGATGGTATATTTCTCAAACGCGTCGGCAAACTCTAAATCATGCTGCAGCATTCCAATGGCAAAGCCACCGAAAATGTTAATGAACATAATCATGATGCCGGCAACCGCGTCACCACGTACAAACTTGCTCGCACCATCCATAGCGCCGTAGAAATCCGCCTCGGACGCCACTTCCTGACGACGAGTACGCGCTTGATCCTGATCGATCAGGCCCGCGTTCAAATCGGCATCAATTGCCATTTGCTTGCCGGGCATTGCGTCCAGGGTAAAACGTGCGCTTACTTCTGAAATACGGCCTGCACCCTTGGTAACCACGACGAAGTTGATGATCATTAAAATAATAAACACCACAATACCGACCGCCAAATTGCCGCCGATCACTACGTGACCGAAAGCTTCGATCACCTTACCTGCCGCATCACCACCTTGATGTCCCTCTAATAAAACTACGCGAGTAGAAGCCACGTTCAACCCTAAACGCAGCAAAGTGGCAATCAGCAAAATGGTTGGAAATGCCGCGAAATCCAGCGGGCGCAAGGAGTAAATACTGACCAGTAATACAACGAGTGAAAGCGCAATATTGAAGGTAAAAAACACATCCAGCAGTAACGGTGGAATAGGCAATATGATCATTGCCAGCAGCATCATTAACAAAATGGGAATACCCAAATTGCCACGCCCGGCGCCTTTGATGGAACCAAGGACCGCCCTGCCATTTACATTATTGAATTGATTGAAAGTCGGTAGCGCCATAATCACGGATTCTTGACGGTTGAGTCATTTTTCCGTGTTATCGCAAGAAGTGTACCTACTTGATTTGATTGAAGTGAATCACGCAAAAGATGACCAACATTGGAAACCAAGGCATTACTCAAGCTTACCTTTCGCGTCATAGTGCATATCACGCGGAACATTGATATTGCGTGGATACATCGGCTTATCGCCCTTCCCTTTACGGAAATTTCGCAATTGAAATACGTATGCCAGCACCTGGGCAACCGCGAGATACAAGCCAGAAGGAATTTCCTCGTCCACGTCCGTGGTATAAAAAATCGCACGCGCCAACACGGGTGATTGAATAATTTCGATTTTATGGGCGTTCGCAATTTCGCGAATCTTCATGGCGACATGATCGCCCCCCTTAGCCAACATGATCGGCACATCCATTTTTTCCGGGTCATAGCGCAAGGCCACAGAAAAATGTTCCGGGTTGGTAATGACCACGTCCGCCTGTGGTACATTACCCATCATCCGGCGCTGTGCCATTTCGCGTTGCAATTGACGAATTCGCCCCTTAACTTCCGGTTTACCATCAGTGTCTTTGGCCTCGTCTTTTTGATCCTGGCGCGACATTTTCAACTTTTTGTTGTATTGGTAAATCTGGATGGGCACATCAATAGCAGCTATTAAAATAGTCGTAACGGATAAGGCGATAGTGGCGAAAATTGAAATCTCCAGCGAGTGAATAATGGCATTCGCAACGGTTTCATCCGATAAGCGAAACATATCCTGCGCATAGAATTGCAAAATCAATATCGTGGCCCACAGCAGTAATAATACTTTGGCCAGCGCTTTACCCAATTCAATCAAAGAATGCATGGAAAACATCCGTTTGATACCCGCGATCGGATCCATCCGGCTGAGTTTTGGCTCCATAGCCTTACTACTAAAAATAAAACCACCTAATGCGATGGGACCAACAATCGATGCGATTAATAAAATCGCCATCAAGGGAGCAATGCTAAATAATCCATCGTAAATTGCCGCTACCAAGTGACCGATCATGGCATTGGTATCAAAAATAGTTTCGCGGCTAATTACAAAATTTGCGCGGGTTATGCCAATTAACTTGTTAGCCATAAAATCGGCAAAGATATAAATACCAATCACGGCCAAAAGTAATACAGCGGTAGTGGTTAGATCACGCGATCGGGGAATCTGACCTTCTTCACGCGCTTTCTCAATCTTTCGCGCACTGGCCTCTTCCGTTTTTTCCTGCCCGCTGTCGTCTTCTTCAGCCATTGTTTTTGCTCCCTAGGGGCTCAATGCCAAAGTACGCAGCGTGCTTATTCCCTCTTCCATAACCTCGAAATATACCGGCAGAAAATTAGCGAGGGTAAACCACATCAGGATGAAACCAAAAATCAGGGTAATCGGAAAACCAACAGTGAATACGTTCAATTGCGGAGCAGAACGACTCATAACCCCGAACGACATATTAACAATCATCAACGAGGTAAAGAGCGGCAACGTAATAAGCAGCGCTGCGCTAAACATCCATGAACCCATATCAACAATAGTGGAAAAGTGCGCGCTGTTCATGCCGCCACCGCCAATCGGGAAGGTTGTGAAACTGTCAATCATCAACTGCAAAACCACCAAATGACCATTGGTGCTCAAAAATAATAATGTGGATAACAATAAATAAAATTGCGAAAGGATTGTTACGCTAACACCACTCGATGGGTCATTCATTGCTGCAAAACCCAAACCCATTTTCATCGCCATAAACTGGCCGGCCAGCAGGAACACATGTAAAACCACTTGCATACAAAAGCCCAGCGCCAAGCCGATCAGAACCTCCTGGATAACCATCATAAAACCCTGGGCGGATAACATAGAGGTTACCGGCGATGCCGGCAGTACCGGCGCAATTAACAACGTGGTAAACAGTGTAAGAATAATCCGCAAACGCGCCGGCACGGTCCGTGCGCCAATGATAGGAATCGCCAGATAAAACGCACTAATCCGCAGCATCGGCCAAATATAGGTGCCGATAAATTGGCTAAGCTGTTCTTCTGAAATGATGAGTTCTTGCATCGCTTTTTTTGCTCAATCGATCTGCCGATTAAATTAAACCGCGCTATCCGATCAAACTCGGCACGCTTGAATAAAGGCGATTAAACAAATCCATGAACTTGGTGAGCAGCCAGGGACCCGCAATCATCAACGTTATCAGAGTAACAATTAAACGCGGCAAAAAACTCAGGGTTTGCTCGTTAATTTGGGTTGCAGCCTGAAACATACTGACAATCAGTCCCACAATCAGACCCGGGCCAATAATCACTAACAACATCAAAATGGTGAGAAAAAATGCATTGGCGAACAAATCCATTACGACTTCGGGCGTCATAGGTATACCTCCGTCATATACCGTAGCTGGCAGCCAATGTGCCTACAATCATGGCCCAACCATCTACAAGTACAAACAACATAATTTTAAACGGCAGGGAAATAATGAGTGGTGACAACATCATCATACCCATGGCCATTAACACGCTGGATACCACGATATCGATTACTAAAAAGGGAATGAAAATAATGAAACCAATCTGAAACGCCGTTTTTAATTCACTGATAATAAACGCGGGAACCAAGATATTAAATGGCGTTTCTTCAGGTACTGCAATCGGCGGATGCTTGGCAATTCCAACAAATAATGCGATGTCCGATTCTCGCGTCTGGGCCAACATAAAGCTGTGGAAAGGTGCTGCCGTCTTCGCCAGCGCTTCCTGCGCGCCGATTTGCTGATTAATGTAGGGTTGCAGTGCGTCTTGATTCACTTTATTCAATACCGGCTGCATAATGAATAGTGTTAAAAAAAGCGCAAGGCCAATCAAAATCTGGTTAGAGGGGGACTGCTGTAGACCCAGCGCCTGACGCAAAATGGAAAACACAATGATGATGCGCGTGAACGATGTCATCATCATTAAAATCGCCGGCAAAAAAGTCAAAGCCGTCATGATGGCAAGAATTTGCAAGGTCACAGTGTATTCTTGCGTTCCATTCGGATTGGTTTTCACTGTTAATGCAGGCAGCCCGGGAATCGCGGGCAAACTCCCTAATTGGCCCGCAGAACCAGACGCTTGGCTCATGGGCAACGAATTGGCTGAATCAGTAACTGGCGGCAAATTGGTTTGCGCCATTACAGGCTCCGCTACTAATAGATTGAGGCCCAGCGTCAGCGCCAATAAAAGCGCCAAGCGCAATAAGTTTGTGGGGTTCTTCGATAACAGGTACATCGGGCTGCGCAGCAGGTAAAAATTCATCTTCACTTTTGCGCTCCGGGGTTTTTGTTGTTAGTGGAGTCGTCACTTTCATTTCCGTTGCGTTGCAATATCGCCATTAATTTACGGCTGAATTCCGACGTATTCGCCTCAGCTGCAGTCGCTATTACCGGCGTTTCAAATACGTGCAAGGTATTAATGTGTGTGGGGGTAATACCCAACAACAATTGTTGGCCTGCCGCATCAATTAATACAATTCGCTCGCGGGTTCCCAGCGGCAAAGTCGCGAGCACGCGCATGTGCGTATTACCCGAGAAAGTCCCTTGCCCAAAACGTTTTACAAACCAGGAAATTCCGAAAATTAACGCCAGTATAAACATCAACCCCAAAGTGACGTTGACCAAATGGGCACCGCTACCTATCTGGGGATTTGTTGTGTTGGTATTGGGGTAATAAGTGCCGGCGGGTTTGCTTGTGCTGCTAATGCTATTACCGTTTCCAATGGTATTTGAGTTAACAGGTTCAGTATTAGCTGTTATAGATTCAGTTTGTGACTGCACCGGAGTTGTTGAACTGACAAGCGAGCTCGCTGAGGCTCCGTCCTGCGCGAAGCCACCGACTGCGAAAGACAACAGCCACGCGCTAGCGACTGAAAGGATTATTTTTTTTACGGCGGGGCCCATGGTTAACATTCCTGACATTTTTACCGCAGCTTTTTATTTCAACTGTTAACGCAATTTTTTAATCCGCTCAGCAGGACTGATCACATCCGTCATGCGAATACCAAATTTTTCATTAACAACAACCACTTCGCCATGGGCAATCAAAGTACCGTTTACCAATACATCCAACGGCTCGCCAGCGAGCCGATCCAACTCAATGACCGACCCTTGATTCAACTGCAATAAATTGCGAATGGTAATTGACGTGCGCCCTACCTCCATCGAAATGGACACGGGGATATCCAAAATAACATCCAGATCCGGACTGCCTGGCGCTTGCTTTAACGTTTCACTTTTTAATTCATCAAAGCTAACGGCATGCGTCATAGCCTCGTCGGCGTCAGCCTGTTCAGCCATTGCAGCAGCCCAGTCATCAGCCATCGCATCTTGATCGACATCATCATCTGCCATCTTTCTCACCCTTATCCGCGTTTGTATTTTCGCCTTTAGTGCCTGTGATATTGTAAGCGCTACGACGATCAATAAATTCTTTTACTTTTAGCGACAAAAAACCGTTTGATTGTCCAAGCTGGGTACGAAACATAGGGACCCCGTTCGCGGTAAGCACATGGTAATCAGGAAACTCTACGGGAATTACATCACCGACTTTTAAATCTACTATGTCGCGCAGCGTAATTTCACGACGCACTATGTCGCATTCCAGATCGACTTTCGCGGACAAAATATCTTCACGCAACGCCTTCTCCCAACGTTCATCGTGCTCATCGCTATCACTTTGTAAACCCGCATCAAGCACTTCGCGAATAGGTTCGATCATGGAATAGGGAACGGTGATATGCATTTCACCACCGCCGCCATCCAACTCAATGTGAAAAGTGCTAACCACAACCACTTCACTGGGGCTAACAATATTTGCCAAGGACGGATTTACTTCTGAGTGGACATATTCAAAGTTAATTGGGAAAACCGCTTTCCATGCTTCAGTCAGGTCTACGAAGGCCTGATTCAACACCATTTGGACCACCCGCAATTCTGTGGGCGTAAATTCGCGGCCTTCAATTTTCGCATGGCGACCATCACCGCCAAAAAAATTGTCTACCAGCTTAAATACGAGGCGCGCGTCCAAAATAATTAACGCGGTACCGCGTAGCGGGCGAAACTTAACCATGTTTAAACTGGTGGGGACATACAAGGTGTGGACATATTCACCAAACTTTTGAATTTGCACCCCACCTACAGAAACATCTGCGGTTCTGCGCAACAGGTTAAACATACTAATACGGGTGTAGCGCGCAAAACGCTCGTTAATCATCTCCAGCGTAGGCATGCGCCCACGTACAATGCGATCCTGACTGGTTAGGTCATAATTTTTGACCGTCCCCGGCTCTACGTCCGATTCGGTATCGATATCGCCGTCATCAACGCCATGTAAGAGCGCGTCAATTTCGTCTTGTGAGAGTAGATCTTGCACGGCGGATTCCTTATTGCATTACAAAATTGGTAAAGAGTACTTCCTCGACCTGGGTGATCTTTGGTTTTTCTTCATCCTCGCTTTTCTCAGCGAGGGCTTGTTGCTCTTTTTTCAATTGCTTATTAATTATTTCAAGTGCTTCTTCTTTCAAGGTTTCTTTCCCTTCCGGGGTTTGTAATTCCTCAAAGTTTTTGCTGCTTAACAACATCACCAATCCATTGCGAATAGCGGGCATGTGTAACTTCAACAACTCCTCCAGCGCGGGGTCGCGGAAAAGTAACGTCATAGCAGCCTGCAAATATCGTTGGCGCCCGTTTACATTAAAGTTAATCGTGAAATTAGGAGCCATATCGAAATAAATGGCCGGGGCTAGCGTTGATTCTTTTTCGGTTTCCTCTGCCGCCGCTTCTTCTGTTGCTGCTGGCGCCGGCGCCAAAATCTTTAGCGCCGCGACAGTTCCACCGATAGATACAGCTACCAACGCGACAGCTAGACCAATCATCAGCATTAGCTTTTTTTTCTTTTTACCACCAGCTTCAGCGCCAGCGTCATTCGGTGCTTTTTGTGGAGCAGCAGCCATGTCAAAACTCCGTCACTTTCAGGATATAAATGGGTTCGAGCAATACCTGTGCCAGTATCGCCTTTGAAGCTTAGCAGTGGCTGTGCAGTTTGCGAGGGGAAAAACGATAAAAAACAAAGATGTAGAGAAGCTGAGCAGATTGCTCAGCTTCTCATCACATTGATGTGAAATTTCAACAAAAAACTAGGCGTAGTGATCAACCAAGCGTGTGGAAACAATTGTACTTGCCGCAATTGGCATCAGCTCATCATCTTCCGCATCATTTGCAGATCCACCGGACCTCCCCTTCTCACTCTCTTGCTGTTGAGCGAAGGATTTGTCAGAGACATCGACGTTAACCAGATTTAATCCCTGCTCGGAAAACATCTCGCGCAGTCGGTTTAGTTGTTGATCCAGCGCTTCACGTACTACCGGATGCGGACTAGTAAAAGACACACTGGCTTGATCCTGGTTCACAGTCACTTTGACATGCATGGTGCCAAGGTCTGGTGGGTCCAATCTTATTTCTGCGGAGCTGACATTTTGTGCCGCTAACCACAGCACTTTCTCACCGACAGCCTGACTCCATTGTGGCTGACCCACCGTGACAGGCAACCCGGTTTGAACTACAAAACTTCTCGTCGAGGGTGATTGCGCCTCACTTAACCTTACTAGCTGTTCCGCCACACTCGCTGCAGTTAAGGCGGGTTTGGTGGGATCGATCACTGGCGTTGTTTTGTCAGCGGACGCACCGGTTTCCATCAATTTACTGAACGTCGCCTTCCCACTCAGAACCAAAAAATCAGGATTATCGAATGCATCAACTTCCGCTTGAGCGTCCTTGGCGATGAGATCCGCCGTATCATTCGCGACAGAGTCTTGACCGAGCTGATTAACCGAGGACGCGAGCGGATCAGTGGGGGCGCCCGGCACACCCGCCGTTGCTACGCTGCTATCCGAACGCACCGCTGTGGCTGGTACTGCGGTGAAAAGGTTGGCGACTTGCGACTCACCGCCGTCTGTGTCCATCCCGGTTTCAGGTGCAGGGGGCGTAATGACCGGTGTAGAGGATAGATTTTCATCCGCCTCAGAAGTCGGCATCGCTAGCGAGTCAACCAGTAACGGATCTATTGCGGTAGCTATGGCTTCATCGAGGGATGCACCATCCTCATCATTATTCGTGTCCCCTTCAACCTTCCCTACCTGGGGCATTTCTACAATATTTTCAGTGTCTCCCCCGGGTAAAAGTTCAGGTGATAGCAGCGCAACGATAGAAGCAGGATCTGCCACAAGCACATTCTCGTCAACAGACTCGGCAATCTGAGATTCAGATTTACCATCAGCTACAGCCATATCCTCTAGCCGCACGTCATTAACCTCTGAGTCCTCCAGGTTAGATTGCGATGTTTTTGCGGCTCCTTGAGATTCCGCTGTTTTTTTGCCGATGGGTGCCTTTTCCGTCTTATGACTACCACCAGCATTTGTATCTTTTGACCCCTCTGCACGAGCATCAGCGACCCTCGGGTGGGGTTCAACTTTAGCTGTGGTTTCCGCTGACGGCCTGCGGGCAGCAGGTTTAGCGGCGGCAATTTCTGGCCGCGCTTGATCTAACGCGTCGCGAAATTTTTCACTGCTGTTTACACCCGCATCAGAACGATTTTTTGCGGACGCTACTTTACCAGCGGCAGAGTTAGCGCCAGTTGCTCCGAGCAAACTACTGAGAAGGTTGCCATTATTCATGTGCTGCTCCAGCCAGGAGTAACGGCAAGTGTTTGCCGCCCACTCATTCAATAACCAGTTTCAGCAGAGATATTGCAAGGGAGGTGCCAACACACCAAGGTGAAGAGAAACATTCAAACGAAGATATTTAAATTTGAAAGACTAGAATGAATCTAACAGCGATTGAACTAGCAGGTATTCCTGCTCTATTGCCTGAACATCCCCATCAAGCCCCTGCAAGTCTCCTGCAAGAGCCTTTTTTTCCAGTGCCGCGCACAAAGCAGATAGTTGCTTAGCGCCAACATTACTACTACTACCTTTAAAGCTATGGGCAGAGCGACGGATCGAATCTGCATCAGTACCCTGAACAACTTCATAGAGCTTTTTCAAACGCTCAGTTGAATCTTGCCTGAAGGTTTCAATTAACAAACCAAAGTCATCCTCCATGACTTGTTTTAGTGTATGTAGTGTCTCGTAATCCAGATGATCCATTTATTCACATCTCACCAAGTTAA
>JACCEA011982118.1_pt1 | contig 18394 bp, 21 predicted proteins | sample 7449851 | NCBI WGS metagenome assembly JACCEA01 (sample SAMN15323453, study PRJNA562643) | freshwater metagenome | isolation source: river surface water | place: USA:Blue River Watershed | collected 2017-08-18
AATTAGGGTAGTAAAATACTAAAAGGGTTTTTGGGCTATCACAAGAAATCAGTTGTAGTACTTTTCTAATTTCTTCCATCCACGGTTGACTTGCCAGAAGGTTAATAGGTGGTTATGATGGAGGAGAATAAAAAGGAGGAATTAGAATGTCAGGGAAAGTAAAGGCAAGCGAGTCAAATAGAGATTATTAAGTAGCTAGTGTTAGCTACTTTTTTTTTGTCGCATGAACACTAGGAGGTGGTATTTATATGATAGGGTTTAACCCTAAGAAAAAAAGAACTACAGTATGTCCTCAGGATGTCAGCAGGTCATCTCTAGCCGCATCAAGGTGGCTATTATCCCAAATACTACGTGTGCCGCTAGCCCCACTATCCATCAGGTCGAAGCGACCGTTGCTGGTGTTGCTGGAGACACAAGCTTAACTATCAGCCTTGACACAGCCTATACAGCAGGTGGCTACGGTGCGTCCTCTAAGTTCGCTCTCGTCCCTGGCACTATCCTTAATTTTGGCGCAGTCGCGGTGACTGTTGCCGATCCTACTGATGGTAGCGGCGTTTACTTCATCACAACCACTGCTGCACCTATTAACGTTGTAGCTCTCAGCGGTGCTGTCGCACTTAACGCAACTGCTCAAACCTACTTCGCTATCCCTCTCTGCCTCAAAAACGCCAACGTAACGACTAACACCACTCAGGTCGATAACACTACCAACTGCACAGGTACTCTGTTTACCCAGATCAACACTGGTTTTATGAAGATGTTGGAGTTGGGCGGTTTCCTCGCTTCTGGTGACTACGGTTATTTTACGCTGTCGAGTCTGGGCAAAGAGTTACAGTCCGCGTTTTTCGCAATTGATTATGATAGACGTTTCTTTACCTCCGGTGTCGTTCAATTGACCGATCCTTCAATCACTGATAGCGCGGTCAAACAGTTGGCAGGTTGGACTATCCAAGGTCAGATCCAATCGTTGGACTCGTCTTATGGTAGCTACTTGACCTCCGCAGAGCAGACAGCGAACGCAACCGCTCGTAAGCTGTATGGTTTCGATACTGTTAAGTCCGTTTTCACCGTTAGCTAATCATGTTATTAGTCTCCTCCACAACTAGATATGACAACTGGGGATTCCCCCATGTCTGGGTACCGTTTGGTAAACCAGGGTTAGTGAAAGGTGTCAGCGGAGACTATAACGTTGCCAGTGAGGATATCCTCAACCCTCAGAGCATTGATACCCTCGCGGGGGTTCCGGTCTTCCGCTGGCAACATTACACAGTTAGCCCTGACAACTACCAGGAGTTAGACCCTATCGGTATCTGTACCGATAAGTACCGTCTAACCCCCGATGGTGGTGGCGAAGTCTTAGTGAAGATCGTCTCCCCATCAGTCAATCAAGAGATTGAAGAAGGCTCTCTGTGCGAGTCTAGTCCTGGATACATGATCAAGGAGGGAGTGAGAGTCTACAACCACCTTACCCTCCTCCCCAAAGGTTTTGCGCGTGGTGGCTCTAAGATGGCTTTGCGCCTCGAAGGACACGACACAATTGAAGTTTACCCCCTCTCAACTGAGGAAAATTTAAGATTTATGGAAGAACAATTAGGTTTACTTTTGGCGGAAACTAAGGTTTTGAGCCAACAATTAGCTGGGGTAATTAAAGACCAGCAAGAGATGAAAGCGATGCTCGTCGCAGATGCTACGGAAGATATGACCGAGGAAGGCGAAGACCCCTCTAAGGCGATCTACCAAGAAGGCTACGACGCAGGTATTCTCGTGGGTCAGGTGTTATCCGACGCTGCCCGACACGGTTACACAGGGAAAGATCCTATCGAAGCCCGTAAGCATGTGATTACTAAAGCATTCCCTGACATGGTTGTTGAAGGTTTCTCGCCTGATGCTCTCCACGGCTTGTTTACTGGTGCCGCTGCTGCTCTTACTACTGCTGCCATCGTTCAAGAGGTCGTCAAACCTGCTGCTGCTACAGCCGAGAAGGTTCCCGCCGTCGCTACCGAGAAGGTAGCTGGAAAGATCAATCGTCTGAAGGCTATCAAATCCCTCTAATCCCTAAACCACCCTACCTCTACTAAGGCTATGCCAATCACTAACTTTTACAATGCTAATGGTCTGGGGCAGTACCAACCAGGAAACCTAACTCGCAGCGACAGCACCCAAGTTGAAGGGTTCTTTCCGTTCTCGTCCCCTCTCTACGCGCAAACCACCCTCGCCACCTCTGTTTTCCCCGTTAATACCACCACACCCTTTAGTATCACGTTAACGGCGACAGGTGAATTCTACTCTGGGTCGGTCACCGTTGGCGCAACCCTGGATACATCCTCAGTTGTCAGCCAGATCAACCAACTCCTCCCTGCGTTATATACGGCTGGTTTCAACCCCACTACCAACCTGTTCGTAATTGACACTGCTATCCCTGGTACTAACGGGATTTTCACCATCAACGGTTCCGTCGCTAACACGACTACTCCTGCCAACGCTGGTTTCCTTCGGGCTGGTCGCTTCGTGGTTCCGGTAACCAACGTAAACGATGTGGCAGCGGGTCTACGGATTAGAGGGACGGCTTATCGCTACCCTTTCGTGGGTGACACGGCTAGCACCCTAGCCGCAGGTGTCTTCGTGATTAAAGACGCTCACACTAATATGTCCCGTCAAGCTCTTGCCTTCGATATTGGGCAAGTCCTCCCTGGTACTCCCTTTGCTGCCCTGACGCGCGGTGAGATCATCGTTTCCCCCATCACAGCGATGTCTGGTACATCTACTATCTTGGTAGAGACTAACATCGTTGGGGATCTAGCAGGTCGTTTAACGACGACTTCGACAGCTACCACTTTGGCAATTCCCGCAGGTCGGATGCAGATCATGTCGGGTACTACTGCTGCTAACCAAAACGCCCGTCTCCGTGTCCTCTAATCAACCATCAACCCTATTAACTAACTAAACTATGGCTAACATTTTACAAGATGCTTTAATGCGGGGGCTGGCGACTGAGATTCTCGATCAGTTACCAACTGAGTACCCCCTCCTTGACGGTAGCGTAATCGCTCTCTCCGACTATGGCAAGACCATGTGGGATGCTGCGATCAGTTGGTCTAAATTCTCGATGATTGCCAACTTCGTCCCTACACAGGATGCACCATATAACCCCTCTAATTACGGCACAGTCGCGATTGTCGAAGAATTGAAGCCGATCATCCTCCCGATTATCACGGAGGCTTGTAAGGTTCAATTTAACCACAAAGCCTTTAAGAAAATGGAGAAGGCAGGGACTATCATTGATTTCTACCGTGCCCAACTGATTGCTAAGGTTCAAGCTTGGGATGCTACTCTTAATAGCATCATCCTGTTTGGTAACCCGCAAACTGCGACTCCTGGTTTGCTTAGTGGGTCTGGTATCCCGATTATCTCCTCCAACGTTAACTTGTCGTCAGCCGCAGCCGACACGGTGATTGATGAGATTGTCCGTATTGCCACTACCCCCTCCAACAACAGCAATAACCAGTTTAAACCTACCAAGATTGCCATCCCTCAAAACCTCTGGAATATCCTGAACCGTCGAAGTTACAGCTCAACTGGTGCGACCACGGAGACTTTACTCCAAGTTGTTATGTCCCGCCTGAACACCGCAGCTGGATACAACCGTCCTGAAGATCCTAAATTCTCGATGGTTTCTGTCCCTCAGTTCAACTCTAACCAGTTGATGACTGTTCTCCCTGACGATCCTAACTTGATCGGTGCTGCTATTTTTGACTTGGAAGAATTTGATAGTCCCGACAATAGTGAATACAGTGAGAGTCCTAAAATGCTGGCTTCCGCTCACACAGGCGGTTACGCTGGGGTAGTATGTAAGTATCCTGCGGCGGGTGTGTTGGCTACCCTGACCTACTAAGAAAATAGGGGCGAATCGCCCCTTTAACCAACTTATTTATTCCAATCAACTAGAAACCTGAGTTTCGCATAATCCCGACTACTCCGATGATCCCAGATAAAGAAGGCGACCGTTGCGCTGTCGCTATTTTTTGTGTCAGAGCGGAAGCGGCAGCGGGGATTTGTTACAATCTTCTCTGAGAGGGAACCAATTAACTCGGTTCGACGGTCAGTCACAGGCTCATCATAGGTGCTGCGTAGAAGGAAAATGACACCTTTACGGGTGCTTTTTAGAGCGTGGCGTAGGATTGACGTAGAGATGTTAAAAGGGGGGTTGGTAAAAACCCAATCAGCCATCATATCACTCCAGTAGCTCTCCGTTGTGGCATCAAACTCTGGATCTTCAACCCCGTAGGGGTCAACCAGATCGGTGTTACCAACGTTGGTGTAGCCGTTGGCGCTTAGAGCTTGAGAAAAGATTTTATCCCCGCAACACGGGTCTAAAATCCTGTCTTCAGATGAGAAGAACTCTTGACCATACTGCTTAATAAAAGCATCAACTAACTTAATAGGTGTGGGGTAATAATCGTTTTTAACTCTAGCCTTGGTGGTGTGGGTTCTTTTTGTTGACATATTTTTTAGCTCTTTTATGTTTGTAGTTGTAGAAGTACCAGTATTCCTGGCTGTGATACCAGGAGTGGTCAGCTAGGTAGGTGCTGCAAGTACGATCATCCCAGGCAGATGTGTAATACGGGTAACGCTGGCTGGAGTGACGGGTCTTTACCCGATATTCTGGTGTGTCGCTGTAAAGGCAAGGCTGACCCAGAATAACCCAGGATACCGATTGGCAAATGTTATTGTAACCAATACGTTTAAAAGTTCTTGCCATACTTATGTCTGATGTTTGCAAATTTTGTGATTATCTCAGTAATTTCTTTAGGAGTACGTTGATGACACCCCCTGTAGGTGTAAATAAGTGGTAGGTAGCCTCGTTGAGGGTAGCGGTCATAGACCATATACGCCCTTGCTAAACACTCGTCCCCTAAGTATCTCACTTCCTCAAGGTGGGCGGGTCGCCCTCGTTTTGCTATTTGTTCGGCTAGGATATGCCGAGGCGGGTTGACAAAAACGAGGATGCTAGCAGCGTCAGGCACACGAGCGGGATCTTTATCTAAGCTATAGCCGTGGATAGCGATAGATGTGTTAATATCCATATCTCGCAGGATAAACTGAGGTCGGTAGCCTAACACCCGATTATCCAAGGCTATCATCCGTGTCTGAATAGTTCGACCAACGTTATCCATATATGTCAACCCACTGATGGGTTCTTCCCGCAGGTAGCAGTGCTGGTGTCCGCCTAACTCTTGCTGGAGTTGTTTAGCAAGGGTTGACTTCCCTGACCCTGGTAAACCATATAACGTGATGATCGTTGACATTTTCCTCCTGTTAACCTTGTAGGGTGATACCTCTAGTTGGAGTCGAACCAACATTCCCATGCTGGTCTGAACTGACTGAATCTAATCTAACATAGTTAGTAGGTCGAGTCAAGAGGTGTGAAAAATTTAATTAGGTGTTGGTGCTTGTTGTAGCGGTTCACCGTCACAATGCTATTTAACCAGTCGGAAAGCCCTCGGTTGTTATAACCTAACCGGAGGTTGGTAAGAGTCCCAACCTGACTTACCCCTCCAAGCATCCCTGGACTATGACTATGCCCGATGACAGCCTTAAATGACAGAGAGAAGAACTGAGCGATTGAACCCTTTGAACCGTTCGATCCGACATCTCCGTGTAAACCCAAGTTAGTAACCCCTGTATTGACTGTCTCGTCCAGGATGGTCAAGGGGAGGCTGTTCGTCTCTGCTAACCATGTCTTGACCATCTGCTCCGGTTTCCTGTCTGCCAGCAACCATCGGGCTAATATTAGCTGATCGCCTTTGCTCAAGTCAGAGACTTTAGAGCTGTTTAGATACCTGCTAACCATGTCATTGTGATTAGACACGACTAGACCGATTTCCAGACAATTAACGAGGCGATACAGGCTTTTTAGTTCCTCAACGCAGCTATAGATCTCAACTTCTAGAGAACCCCCAAATACCAACGACCTCTCATAGCCGCTCGCGTGTGGATTGACAGTACTAGCGTCGATAAAGTCGTGCAAGACAAGCAACCCTGCGTTAAGTCGGCGGGTCAAGTCGATAGCCCAGTATTTAGCTTCGCGGCTAGTTTGACCGTGGTGATAGTCGCCCCAAACAACCACTGGATAGCTCGCTCTTAGCCATTTCTCGCCATCCCACTCATGCTCTAAATCTGTGAACTGTCCAGCTTTAGTCATGTGGATATTACGACTAGAACCATCCGGCTCGACAACGATCCAACCATACTTATAGTGGAATTGTGCGACGGTAGCGCGGAGGTTGTCTGCCTTGTCAATTTTACTAATTGTCCCTGTCGTCCAGAGAACGTTAGGCATGTCTAGGACGGTTGTTGCCTTGACATCCATTGCTTGAATGGCATGACCGATGACTGTGTGCCCTACGCAGAATTTACGGGCTGCGGGGAGCGGATTCACTGTTGTGGGGTTGATACGGACGCTTGCGGCAATATTGTGGTTGTATATCGTGAAATCCTCCCATGTTAGGTATGGTTTGACAAGAGGGTCGATAAACTTTCCATTTTCTTCTTCCCGCAAGCTTTGATGGAGTGACGTGGGATTGGAGTATCTATGGGCAATGATAACGATGTTCGCATCTATCTTCTTAGAGTGAGCAGTCAGGGCTGTCCAGGCTTTGGGATCTACATGACTACCTATCAGGTAACTCGTTACCAAGACAGGTCTGTCACCCTCATCAGGGTAAAAACTCCTCAATTCTTGCTTGCTTTCCCCTTCGTCTTCTTCCCCTGGCTTAAAATAGGTCACACCATCCTCGGTGATGTACCCGTGTGAAGATAGCATCTGTCTGGCTTTGATGCTACTACCTAGTTTAACGCGCAGGGTATTGATAGATATTACTGCTTTATTAAATATGTCCATACCAACTCTCTCATTTACTCCCCTAATCCTAACGCAGCCGTCTTAGCCTGTCAAGTTAGTAGGGTGGTAAACTAGAAGTAGTACCCATCCCCATCTATTATTAGAGTATATGCTTTTAGATATTTTCACCGCTCTTAACATCAATATTCGCCCTGAGTTAGACCGACTGCCCTCCACCGACCGCTACGTAGATGTGGCTGGAATCCAAGTCCCGCTTTACGGGGAATTATTGGCGGGAGAGGAAGAGCTAAGATCTCAAATTAACCAACGGGTTTTACCCTACCTGGAAGGTATCAAGAATCTCTATGAGTCGCTAGGGAACCCTCCGACACCCCTCTCTGACCTTATCAGTCAATTACAGCTTGGGAAGGTGATTGTGTGTGATTGGGAGCCAGTTGAATTAGATTACGATCTGTTGGGCTATCGAGAGCTACGTGATTTAGCCGACCGCGCAGGTGTCCAAAACGTGTTTATGTCAATCGATTTACTTATCGACGGGCAGAAGAGCCTTGAGCTGTTAGACCTGATTATCGCCAATTACGCCGCATGGGTGAATAACGGTATCCCTGTTGCTGATAGCTTGACGATGGCGAATCATATCCTCCAAAAGCGACCTGTGCGCCGGATGATCAATCAGCGGCTAATCGACGTGGATGGAACCACCCTCCTTAGTGACAACAATCTGACTTGGGGAGATGTCTTCCTCTTCCGCGATATCGACCATCAGCAATTCCCCGCGCTGTTGCTTATCTTCTTCCGTACAGGTATTAGCCACTTCAACCCTCTCCACTTGATGCTGAAGTCCCAAGCCGAGGCAGCGACTCAGTTGTTAATGGCGGAGTACACTCCTCCTGTTGAAGAGGTAGTCGTGAATGCGAACGTCCAGACTCAGACTACCACTAAGGGAGATCAGCCCCCTTTAGAATCCGCCGAGAGTACCGCTACCTAAGACTCTCTGAAGCGAGGGAGCGGGAACTTGAGAGACAGCAGGGGGTTAACGAGAGTCAGTACGCTACGGCGATGCTATCGGCGTTAACCGCCAATATTAACAGGGCAGAGAAGACTGAGCCGATCAGTCACACCTGCTTCCTGCGCTACCCTGCTGCCGATACTCCAACCATCCCTGGTCTTGACAGCGATAGTGCTGCGGTAAGCTTGTCGGTCGTTCCTACCCAGGAGTTAGCTAATAACATGCTCAACATGAGGGAGAAGCTATCAGCTACCTATCTCTGGGAAAGCAATCAATGGTTATTTAGCTGATGTTAACGTTTAGCCCTGCTCTCAAATACAATGTCCGCTACAACGCCGCCAAATCCACCTGTCGGCGGTGGATGGTTGTTCTCCCTAAAATTGTGGTTAACAAGGATGGAACGGGCTACTGCGCGTGTCGGTCGCTCTGGTCTACAGAGGCAACTAACGTCTTTAGTTTCTTCCTCAACCAGACGTTAGTGACTGTTCGCGTTCCTGGCGAGTACCAAATTGATGACCACATTTTAACTCCCGTAGGTGGAGCCGAGGATATTATCCTGCCGATTCTACGGATCGATATCAAGCATGACTGGCGACCACCTATATTTAAAGACTTGGATGATCTTAAACGCCTTGCGAGCGCGAACGAAATGGAAAAATTACATCAGAAATGGGAAAGATAGATGTCTAAGTTAAATTGGGATACTGTTGGCGCAGACTGGTCTTTCTCTTACAACCCTCAGATTTTGGAAAAGCCATTCTCTGGCAAGGTATTGGTTACCTGCGCTCAGACAGAGCCAACCATCCGTGGAACCATCCAACCCCTGACACTGACTTGCCAGGAGGATATCGATAGCTTAGAGCAGTGGTTTGAGGATGGTGAGAGATTGGTTAGGTGTCCCTTGTTTTATCGGGCACCTGTCACGGTTGACGGCTTCACCAGCTACTATGACAACAACTTCAAATGTATCCGCTGGACGAATAGCCCCTACAGTTTCAGTGGCGGGTATTACGTGGGGGCGAACGCTGACAGTAGCTTCAACGTCATCAACCCGTCGGCTCCGGTAGAGTGGAAGGTGAAGATAGCACCCGTCAACAGAGGGTATCGAAAGTATCAACCGAAGCGGGGACAGCCATTGGTAACAGATGCGATTGAGTTTACAGTTCTTCCTAGAGTCTACTAATACTACATATGATTTCTTGTCGTTGCCAAAAAAAGAGTTAGTGAAAATTAGGGGAGTAAAATACTAAAAGGGTTTTTGGGCTATCACAAGAAATCAGTTGTATTATAAGACCCTGCCTTGCGGGTGCCCTCCCCCTGGTGTTGATCCAGATTGACCACTCTCTATAGCCTTCGTCGCCTCTACCTGCGTCAAGTTCCGTAGGGTGGCGGACTCTTTGTAAGCTGTGTCTACCTCCATATTTTCCACACTCATCCTATAATGCTCGTCGCGGTAATAAGGGGGTTGAATGTCCAATATCTGGTAGCCTTGCTGCTGGAGTAGTCCCAAGAGGACAGGCAACACCGTGGTCTGGAACAGTCCTCTTGCCCAGATGTCCCGCTCCTCCAGCTCAAATTGGCTCGATGTCTTGTTGGGGAATAGTAGCCACATAGGTACACCACTTTCTGTAGAAATTCCCTCCTGGAAGGGTCGCAGTACGCGCTCTAGGTCTGAGATACTAGAGGTGACGTTAGACAGTCGGCTACCCTCCGCTGTTAACACCTGGCGGTACTTCTCCCAATCCTCCAATGTCTTATCCTGGATCGAGGTCAGCAGTGGTACATCGTCAGTGTTAACCCCTCCTAAAGTAATCATCTCACCATAGCTGTGCTGGATTTTCTTGCAAGCATGGCGCAAAGCTTGGGTGTAATCACAGATCTGATCGGCTAACTCTGCGGTAACAATGGGGAACCCTGTGCCACGAGAGGGGATCTTGTTACCGTACATAAAGAGGTATCTATCCGAACCGCAGTTACTATTCCGGTGTGCGCCGCGCGGGTGGATCTTGAGTGTATTGTCTTCCATGCTGTAATGGACGCTAGCTGACCCAAAGTGTCTTGCCAGTTCCCAGCATTCCCGTATTGCTTGCATGTTCGCCATCACGACCGGAAGAGTCATCCTGCGCTCATTGCCTATACTATCTAAGTAGGTAACGACGGGTACTTTACACACATAATCAGGTATCGATTTGTTTATCCAAGAGATTAGATTGGTATCCATTAAAAAAGAGGGGCTAAACCCCTCTATTCTACCATACTACCTTTTGACTTCTCCTCGCTGGCTTGAAAGCACAGGGTTCTCGGCATACTACTTATAGGTCATGCAGCTTCGTCATTGGCTCGCAATCATCAAATTCAGGCTCTAAGTCGATATCATCGTCGTCTGCCCACCATAAGGCTTCAGCGGCATCGGGTGAGTACCCACTCTCATCGTAGGCATTGTGGGCATCATAGTAAGCTTGAAGAAAGGTGCTTACCTCGACAAGCTGACTATAACTATGGGATAACGAGATACAATAGTCTTCCAAGGTATTGTAACGATCCTGAAGGCCACTAAGTTCACCACCCACTAACCAATTCGCGATTTGTTTTTTTAGGGAAGATATGTATAGCTCGACACCGACTAATATGTTTAACACGCTCTAACTCCGTTTACTGTTACACCATCTTAATCTACCCATAGTTAGATGTCAACTAACTTAGTAGGTGTCCTGGGGTCACAATCTGGAAGAAATATTAAAATTGGAACAGTGTATAAAAGCTAACCTATGGACTATTTTGTTCTTTATCAACAGATGGTCGTCAATCCCGTTGTCCAGATTCAGGCAGCGGAGATTGCGAGATCTATCCGCGCGGAGCCACGTTATAAAGTGGTTGAGCGTTCAACGGGGGTATCTGCTGACTTGATAGGTGTGCTACACTACATGGAAAGCGGACGCAACTTTAACACGCATCTCCACAATGGGGACTCTCTCTCACGGCGAACGGTCAACGTTCCCGCTGGCAGACCCCGTATCGGGAAGCCCCCGTTTAGCTGGGTTGACTCAGCTATCGATGCTCTTGAGTATGACAGGGTGACAACTAGCCATAACAAGGGCGATCAATGCGAAGCTGCCGTCTTTTTTAATGGTAAAGGCTATGAACGGCGGGGGATTGTTAGCCCCTATGGTTTTTCTGGCACCAACCTATATAGTAGAGGTAAATTCGTTAGAGATGGGGTGTTTAACCCGACAGCGGTGAGTAAACAAGTTGGCGCATGTGTTATCCTTCGAGAACTGGAGAAACTAGACGATGTGTACAAACAAGAAAAAGAACCCAGCTATCAGCTACCTGTCATTAGGGGTACTAATATTGCTAGTAATAGCAGTGGCGTATCCGCTAGTCCTAGTACTGTCATTCCTACTACCACTAATCCTGTGGTCAATTCCCCCGCTACTCCTCCTAGCACTACTACTGGTGTTAGTCAGCCTACTAAGCAAGTAGCACCAGCGGTCTTCCGTCAGCCCGATCCTCGCGCAATGCTTTCTAAGTATTTCCGTGTAGGCGAGTTTAACAAAGAGGGTCAACGCCCCTTTGTCAACCAAAAACACTTAGACGCTTGCAAACGCCTTGCACTGGCTCTTGACGATGTGAGAGAACGCTACGGGGCACCTATCACTATCACCAGCGGTATCCGTACCCCAGAGGCTAACAGACAGGCTGGAGGTGCTAGCAACAGTTATCACCTCACCACCCGCCTTTATTGCGCCGCCGACATCATTGTCCGTGGAGTCAGTAATCGCAAGGTATTCGCGGACTATAACGCTACCTGGGAAGGTGGTCTAGGTCTTTACAGCGTAGGGAACGGTACGACGCACTTTGACCTGGGTCAGGTCTCCACGACAGACGCACAGGGGAGGGAGCGGATCGAGCGTAGTTCACGCCGTTGGGACTGGTCGAAGCGGTCGAGTAATCATGACCATGACCACGATCATGAAGTCTTGAGTGCATTAGACTACTTTGACCAGATAGTTCCCTAAAGAGACTCCTATGATACCAGACACACTTAATAGGTGTGTCTTTTGTTTTATGTTGACATTCACCCTGTCATCGTATAGAGTGGAAGTAACTAAAACATTTTTTGTCACTACCTATATAGCATGAGAAAATCACTGGTTAAACCATCAATTGTAGAAGGGGTTGAACTTTACGCCACCCCCTTGGGTAACGGAATGTCTCAAGTTGGTCTTGCTAGATTTGTAGGGGTGGATGAAAAGTCTATTCGAGATCTTTTAAATAATATTTATCAGGGGAATGTTCCCGAATTAATAAACTATGCTGATACTCCTTTATACTTACCCGTCGCAGGGTTTAAAAATGCCAAGATTGTTAGAAGTGATGTATGTGCTGAAATTTGTAGTTATTATGTTTATGAGAAGAATAACGAAGTTGCTAGATTCAGCATAAAGAAGTTCGCTTCCATTGGCATTGATAGTTGGATTAAACAAGAAGTGGGCGAAGTTAATAACGCTCGCGCCCTTGCCCCTGATGTGACCGAACTTGTCCAACAGACGATTAGACTCAATCAGGAGTTGCTTCAACAGAAGGACATGACTATCCGTCTGCAACAAGCAGTGATAGAAAACCAGAAATTTCTTGAAACTTCTACAAAAAACGCACCAGGATTAAAAAAGATGATGATCGCTACTCAAAAACAACAACAACAACCCACCTTAGGTACTCGCGACAATGGTAAGCCTGTTAGACTTTCTCTCTTAGAATGGTTAGCTCATACTGGACATGACTTGGAAGAGATCGATCAGACTTTATATCGTCAGTTTCGATTGAAAGTGGGAGAAACTTACAAGTCATTACGCGAGTCTAAACCCGCAAAAGAATGGCGAGTCTCACCTCTCAAAGCGGACGGGACAGGTGGAAATAGTATCCAACCTTACGTGTATGAAGAGAGTGATTTTCCCTTGCTTGAAACTGTCTGGAATCAGACTGTAGATGAGTATAACAACGCCTTGTTAGAAGCGGAGTTGTCAGGGGAGCAAGATACTGATGATATTTTCAATTAGCACAGCAGGATTCCCCCACCATAGCTGTACTCAGCTTGGTGGCGGGTAATTGACTTAAAAGGGATAATTATTGACAATCGACCCTGCTAAGGTTAAGCTGTCTAATAAGAAGCAGGGCTTCATCTACCACCACCTATCAAGTTAACATCACACGGGCTGGTACCGTGAAAACCAGGGGTAAACATGAAAGTAAACGAGCAAACACTGACTGTAGCAACAGGGTATGCACTGGCAACCTACTATGCTACTAAGGAATTTACGGCTACCGAGGAAGAATCGAAAAACAATGCGGTGTGGGGTGCGTTAGAGGTACTTAAAATACCTCCTTTAGCCCGATACTACTGTGCTTTACTTGTTGGGCTAGAACAGCAGATTAAGGGTTTGGAGGATGTCAATGGCTAATTATACCCCGATCTCCCGCGAAGCCCACTTAGAGCGAGGCTATTGCTGTTATGAAAGTAGAAGCGGTCAAGGGGGGAAATGTGTATTTTGCCCCTGGCATCAACCCAAGAAGTTTGACCCCGATCCTGTAGATGAAAGAATCACTCAGGCTCTCAAGAGCGGTGAGACAGTGACAATCCACTCTAACAGGATGTCCCTCGTCCCTAAAGTGGTTCTACAGGAACGGGTGACCATCATCTATCAACCCTACCAAGCTGGACAAAATTAAGTTAGTAGGTTAAGATAAGGGGAAGAGAGCGATGGGGGTGAAAAAATATTTTTATCGCATCCTTAACATCTCAAACGTACACTAGCGGCTAATTATGGGAAACGCCGGAAAACCCCGTACCTTCAGGTCGGGGGGTGTCAATTAGGCAAAAAGCCCCCTTACGTTGATAAGCAGAATGCCCCCACCAGAACGGTACTCCGCTTAGTGGCGGGAGTATGTCAAGTTGATAAGTATCATTTAATTTAGGATTTTAATCATGAAGAATGTCGTTCAATTTTTAATTGACAGCTTAACAGGTAACTGCATCGTCTACTCCGGCAGAGGTATGATGGGCAAGCAATGCCTGGGTGTCGTTTACGATAGTACCCGTGAATTTATTGAAGATATCATCTCTTTTGGGGAATCGGGCGATCTTTCTGAAGTTGAAGGGTTAAGTAAAGCCTTGTCAAACTACCAACAAGACAATCTCGGTTATCGGACAGTTATCTATTTCCCACGGTTAGACTTGACTGATAAACAAATTAATTTCTTAGCTAATATGCAAGACTTCTGCGAGGGAGACTTGGGAGACGGACACCCCTTACAGCAAGCATGGGACAAGTATCAGCTAGAGTATGGAGATATTGAACTACCTTCCGCAGCCTATGAACTTGTTGAGGCAGCTGTTTTATATGGGATTCAAATTGGGAGGTATTATTAAATAGCAGTGCCAGTCCAAATATAGCTACCAGCAGGGAGGTTAACAGCTCCACTTGACTGCTGGTAGATTGTGTATTGCCCAGGAGTTAACGTCACGTTAAATTCTTGATATCCTGACAACCCAGTCCCCAGGAAGATTGCGGAACCAATCAATGGCTTAACCCAATAACTTGTGTAAGGCGACACATTAGTTGAGATATTGTTATCCAACAGGAATCCTGTTAATGGCTGGTTCCCAGGTTGAGTAAACCAAACCTTTAACACCCCTGCATAATAGCTACTTGATAATTTAGCCACCACCACACCTGCCGCTGGGTAGCCGTAAGGGTATTGGGTGGTCACTGCGCCGATAGCTACCCCAGCGGGTGTCTGCGTATCGGGAGGGGTACCATAAAGCGTAAACGTTGAGGCGGATTGCTCCACATAGGCGGGGTTAAACAATGATAGGGTTGCTTGATGGGATTTGACTAGGTTAGACGGATCGACCTGGATAACTCTATCCCCAACGTAGATAGCCGCTTCACTGGCGTACAGTCCATACCGGACATCAGAAAGAATTGTGATATTCCCAGCGGTACTAACAGCCCCATAGCTACACCATGAGTTACCAATTCTGATAATTCCATTAGCTGTGACTGTGGCAGTATTAGCAGGATCGGCGTTCATAATAACCATAACACCCCCTAACGAGCCACTACCCCAGGTAGAGGAGATGCCTGTGACCCGCCCTATGTATCCGGCACTACTGGGAACCCTGCTCAACGCTGGCACCAAGTTACCATTATTGGTATAGCTAGAGTAGCTTGAGCCATCATTTGTATAAAACAATGTCCCTGCCAGCGGATCGCTACTGTCGGGAGTTGTCGGCTCCGCAGAAATTAGGAAGGGTGTGACCGTGTTTGTCGCAGCGGCACCCGTGGTTGGGGATGTCGAGATCCCTAGCATATAGCTGGTGTAGTCCCCCGTAGTGTTTACTGTTGATAAAAGACTGCTCAGTGGCACATAGTTGACACAGTTGAGCATGTAAGTCCTATCCGCCCCAATCTCAATGTTGGCAACTACTAACTTGATAGCTGCGGTCGATGGGTTTTGGAGGGTGATAATACTCCCCGCTTCCACCCCATTGATATTATCCACCCGTAAACGGACAGACATATTGGTGTGGCTGGTCAGGAACAGTGTGTTCCAAGCCAGCTTTTTAGCTTCAGTCTCAGTCAGGACGAGGTTATACCTTACTGTTTTGACATTAGGGTAAGGGGTTCCATATCCAACAGCCACCGTCCGCTCCGAATATTCCGTCTGCCAGTTCCGGTAGGTCAGCTCGACCTGCGACGGTTGTTGGATCTCAGGGGTGTAAACTATCTCTGGGTCTTCATACAGATCCGCATAACTATAAGTCGCACTAATAACGCTGTCAGAGGGATAATCAGAGAACTTGAACACACCGTCAAACCCCTCGTCCACAATTTTCGCGTAGGCGGTACAGAGGTCAATAATCTTCTCTTGCGCCCGTTCGGTTGTTTCTGTGTAACCCCTCACTTGTACATCAGTAAAGTTTGCTGTGAATTGGATCTTCGAGACATCAATCCCCTTAGCGACCAATAGGTCAGTCAATATGGTGGACAGGTTAGTATAAGCCTCATTATACACTCCTGACACCGCAGGGCTACCAGCGATGAGGTTCCCCCCGATGATAGGGTAGAATACATCACCCGTGTTGGCGAACATTTTCCCTGCCCAACCGTAAACCTTTGTACCAAGCGGCACGTTGGCGATAATCTGATTGAGGCTGTTATAAACAGCACCATTGTTACTGTAGAACGGGGTGGGCTGTGGGCTGCTTAGGGTGATTTGATAAAGCTTCTGGTTAGCCGCGCCGACGATCACTGTCGAGCTATTACCCTGGTTAGTGGCGGAGAGGGGTAATGGGCTTTGGGAGAATTGACCTTGCGCTGCTGGTGCGCCACCTGGGACAATACTGGACAAGACCTTAAAATAGACGTTGTCGTAGGTGGGGATACTCTCATAAATGACGTAATCCTCCCCACCAGAGATCCCAACCACGCTATAGCTACCCGCACCCTCGAAGCAGTGGAACACTCTAATCCCAAAGAAACCGTGAGGAAACTGGAAGGGAATGTCATACCAAATGGTGTTAAAAAAGGCGGGTGAGGCGATGGTCACCTGGACGGTGACTGGGTTATCAAAAGTGACGTTATAGGGAATATTCGTACTATTGGTGATCCTGTTCTTGTAGTAGACAGTTAGCCTGGAGTTGAAGCCGCCGTACAGCTTACGATCAGATTTGATGACACGGAGCCAACCTAGCCCCTGATACTGTAAGCCCCCATAACCCAGTGTTGCAAAGTCAGGGTTAGCTACATTAGATCCGAGCTGTGCGGAAAAATTGAAATTATTATAGGTGGTCATCCCATACGTGTTTACGTACTTACTTGTCCCTGGGATAACGTTAGTCGGTGCATTTAGGTTAAATAGTGGTGAGAGCGAGCTGACAATCAAGTTATTGGCTCTGACCGCGACCAAAGAGCAGGTGTTGTCAGGGTTAGCAAGAGTCAATACCCCATAAGAGCTAGTCTCCTCGCTCGCGCCGATCCTACTGGCAGGAACAGCGTAAAGTAAATTTGACGGGCAGAAGGATGTTCCCCAGACGCTATAGAGCGGCTGACCACTACCCAGGTTTGGTACGTCTTCAGCTACTTGGTTGCCCTTCGAGGGGTTGAGCCAACTGCCAACCAGATTTAAACCAATTGAAAGTGAAGTTTGGAGTAAAAAAGTTCCGACTAATCCTAGAGCCATTATTCCCCCTGATACACCCAATAACGCCCTGTCAATCCTCTCTCTTCCCGCAGACCCCAGGGGGTCATATGGTAGGTAACTTCGCGAAGGGGTTGGTAAAGCCCTAGATGTCCACTATCTCTGTTAGGTTGCCAGGAGACGACCAGCGGAGCATCACCACCCACAGACGCGGGTTTAAACCCAACTCGCCGTAGTTGCGCTTCAACGTTCTCCAATGTAGTTAGCTGCCTGACGATCTCTGGTTCCCACAAGCATTTATACCCGCAACTACGTAGCCAAAGAATGATTAGACCCGCACAGTCTAGATGGCGGGAACTGGTGTGACCTAGCGCAAAGGTCGGATCGATAGATTGTAAAAAATTATCAAGTAGCATCGCTTGTCATTTGTTCTTCCCTTATGATATCACTTACCCAGTCTTTTGAGGCGATTAGCAGCCTCACAGACATCCCAGTAATGGACAACCATCTTAGCTCGCGAGTTAGTTTTAGTGAGGCTGCTAGCGGCTATAGTGTCCTGGAATTCAATTAGCACAGCAGGATTCCCCCACCATAGCTGTACTCAGCTTGACGGCGGGTAATTGACCCCAGACAGTGTAGCGGCGTTAGAAGTCAAGCATGTGGCAAAAGAACTTCTAGTATTTATGGGGCAGCAGCAATGTTAAAGCGACCAAAATTAACCGTTTCGCGCCAGCCAACCGCTGAGGAATGGGTTAAACAAGAGGGGATTGACCTAGAGATAGAAAAAAAGCCTAGATATCCTCACCGGATAAGCCTAGACTTGAGCCATGTTATGTACGAGCAACTAAAAACCAAAAGTTTCCAAGACCGATTCGTTATTTGACCTATAACCCTACTATAACACTATCTGGTTAGTAGGTCAAGAAAGTTGTTGACGCTCTTTGACCACCCTCTCGAACACTAACTGATAACTGAAGCTCCGACAGAGCATCGCCGCAAACAGCCAGAATTGCTCGCCTGTGATCGCAGCCATCGCTGTCAGTAATAGTGAGCCAATTAGATCCCACGTAACCTTTCGCTGGAGAAATCTCGACCATAGGAAGGCTGAGATAGCGGACACCAGTTGACCTATCAATAGTAGTGGAAGTTGATAGGTGAGGATAGCTACTAAGTTAATGGTAAACCCGCCCCATCCTGTTAGTCTGATAATAGTCTCGCTGTCGAATAAGTTTGTCCAATTTTTTATAAAGCTCATCTAACGTCCCGTTGTTATATAGTTCAATCCCATTTTCTAGAAGTTTACGGATGTCAACCCCTAT
>JACCEA012245234.1_pt1 | contig 18393 bp, 17 predicted proteins | sample 7449851 | NCBI WGS metagenome assembly JACCEA01 (sample SAMN15323453, study PRJNA562643) | freshwater metagenome | isolation source: river surface water | place: USA:Blue River Watershed | collected 2017-08-18
AGTGCGCCGAAATCGGTTATGGCTTCCGGTGGAAAATTTGCCTATCCGGATGATGCATCTGAAACTCTAGACACCTTACAGACCGTGTATGAGTACGAGGGCTTCAACATGCTCTGGGAACATGCTACGGGAATTGATGGAGGAAATTACGGAACGACAGAAGGAATTGCCTTTATCGGTAACAATGCTACGCTGGTAGTCAATCGCGGAGGATGGAAAGTGATTCCTGAAACGGAAACGGTAGATGGACAACGCAAAAATAAGATAGAAGAAATTCCTCATACCAAACCCTCAGGGCCAAGTGCCTTGGAACTGCATGCGGTCAATTTTGTGGAGGCTATGACAGCGAACGATTCCAAACTATTGAAGTGTGGAATTCAGACGGGTTCTGTGGCTGCAATCAATGCGCAGATGGGGAATATTGCTTACAAGACAGGCAAGAAGGTGTATTGGGATGCAAGCAAAAACTTGTTTACCGACAATGAGGCCAATCAATTGATCAAGGCCAATTACCACAACGGCTGGGTAGTTCCAAAAATTTAAGCCACTTAAAGCATAAAAAAGTCCCGATTGCTCGGGACTTTTTTATGTGTAGCAGTTCAGTTTACCAAACCCAAGTTCCTGTGGTGCCTGCCGGGAGAACCGCTGGAATAGTGTTGGAATTTTCTTTGATTTCAAATTGAATCTCATTCGCCGAGTCGTTGTGGACGATTACTACTTTTTTGCCATCATGCCGGGTAAATGCCACATTGGGTAGCCCTTTGGGTGAATTTGATCCAATGCGTGTGGATCCTGGATCTACCCATTTGCTCGCATGAGCGATGACATAATAGGCAGGATTGCGGGATACCTCATTCCCATCAATAGTAATGGCTCCCAAGCAGCGATCACAACCCCCACGATCCGTATGTGGAGTCAGTTCTGGATTGGAACTCAGGTTCCATTCCAAAACTGTTTTCGCCCAGTTTCTAGGTGCGCCAATCAGCAGGTTCTTGATATGCCAGGCAATGTCTCCTTCCAAGTTGCCAGGAGCGCCGACCCACTGCTCAGTAAAGTAAAGATGCTTGTTTGGAAATGCCCGATGCACTTCGGAAAGGGCTTCAATTTGCCCTCCATAGAGGTGAAAGGCGGAGCCATCGATAAATGGATTGGCCAAGGGGTCATTGAGGATGGTGATGGGGTAATCTGGCCGATCAGCATTATGATCGTAGATAATGATTTTCGTTTGGATCCATGCCTGTTTAAATGCAGGTCCCAAATGCTGTCCAATGAATCGAGCCTGCTGCTCGGGAAGCATCAGTAGGGAAGGGTTGTTGCCTGGGTGAAGCGGTTCGTTTTGGATGGTCAAGGCATCGATGGTAAATCCATGCTTGTCCATTTCCTGGATGTATTTGACTAAATACTGGGCATAGCTGGCCTCAAACTCTGGCAAAAGCGATCCACCTCGGGTATCTCGGTTGTCCTTCATCCAGGCAGGAGGAGACCAAGGCGAGGCCATCAGCGTCACCTTTGGATTGATCGCCAAAATCTGTTTTAGGATAGGAAGTACATCCAGCGTATCGTAACTCAGACTAAACTGGCTTAGTGTTGGATCCGTTGCCCGAGGGTCTTTGAGGTCGTTGTAGGAAAAAGGAAAGGCATTCAGATCCGATGCGGCCACAGCCAAGCGCAGGTAGGAAATGCGGATGTCGTTTTCGCCTGAACCAAACAATTCCTGGAGGATGCTTTGCCTAGCCGAATCGCTCATAGAAAGCAAGTGACTGGCCGAACCCTGGCTTAACGTAAACCCAAAGCCATCCATGGTTTGGTATAGGGAATCTGTGTACAACCTGATCTGGTCTGTAGGCTCTTCAGTAGTAGCACTCCTAACTTGCTGTTTTTCAAAAAGAATCCCTGACTTGGGGTCGGTGAGCCAGTAAGATGGGGTCTGTCCTTTGGCAGAAAAGCCAAAAGCGAGTAGTAGACAGAGGAGTAGGGTAGGTCGTATGGGCATGGGTCAAACAAATGATCCGCCGAAGCGGATCAAATTTTATTTTCTAGCAAGTGCTCTTTTGGCGGCTTTAACAATATTTTCGGCATTGAGGCCGTACTTTTCTAGTAGTTGAGTTGGGGTTCCTGACTCACCAAAGCTATCGTTGACACCCACATACCCCAAGGGAGCAGGATTGTGACGAATCAAGGTTTGTGCAATGCTGTCGCCGAGGCCTCCATTGAGTTGGTGCTCTTCGGCTGATACTGCACATCCGGTCTTTTTTACCGATTCCAAGATTGCTTCGGTATCCAAAGGCTTGATCGTGTGGATGTTGATCACCTCGGCATGGATTCCTTCTTCACGAAGCATGGCTTCAGCGACTACGGCTTCCCATACCAGGTGTCCTGTAGCAAAGATGGTCACGTCTTTTCCATCGATCATCTTCCATGCTTTACCGATTTCAAACTTTTGGCTGGCAGGAGTGAAAACCGGCCAACTTGGGCGTCCAAAGCGGAGGTAAACTGGTCCTTCTAATTCTGCGATGGCAAGCGTAGCGGCTTTGGTTTGGTTGTAGTCGCAAGGGTTGATTACCGTCATGTGCGGAAGCATTTTCATCATGCCCAAGTCCTCCAGGATCTGGTGAGTTGCTCCATCTTCTCCTAGCGTCAATCCAGCGTGAGAGGCACAGATTTTCACGTTCTTGTCAGAATAGGCTACCGATTGACGGATTTGATCGTACACACGGCCTGTGGCAAAGTTGGCAAAGGTGCCAGCAAAGGGGATTTTTCCTCCTAGCGCCATTCCTGCTGCTAGGCCAATCATGTTGGCTTCTGCGATACCGGTTTGGAAGAAGCGTTCTGGGAATTCTTTTTGAAAGTCTCCCATCTTCAGGGATCCGATTAAATCGGCACATAGGCCTACCACATTTGGGTTTCTTCTTCCAGCTTCCAAAAATCCATCGCCAAAACCTGAGCGGGTATCTTTCTTTTCGGTGTAAGTATATTTTAAGTCTAAGCTCATCTTCGTGTCTTTTGCAATGGATAATTAATAATCGCCAAGTGTTTCTTCCAATTGACCCAAGGCTAAGGCCAGCTGCTCGTCATTTGGCGGGGAACCGTGCCACTTGTGCGTACCTACCATGAAATCGACTCCATAGCCCATTTCGGTGTAAAGTAGGTTCAAGATGGGCTTACCTTTACCTGTGAGTGATTTGGCTTTTTCCAAACCAGCAATTACCGCTGCAAGATCATTTCCCTCTTTCGTTTCGATAACTTCCCAACCAAAGGCTTCCCACTTGGCTTTCAGGTTTTTTAGGTCCATTATTTTTTCTGTAGGACCATCAATTTGCTGTCCATTGTAGTCCACGGTGGCAATCACATTGTCCATCCCGTAATGTGCAGCATACATGGCCGCTTCCCATACCTGTCCTTCTTGCAATTCTCCATCGCCCATCAAGACGTGCACTAGGGAGTTGTCTTTTTCCAATTTTTTGGTCTGTGCTACTCCCAGAGCTACAGACAATCCTTGGCCCAAAGAACCAGATGCGATGCGAATGCCTGGTAGGTGCTCGTGTGTGGCTGGATGGCCTTGCAATCTGGAATTCAGTTTACGAAAGGTTTTCAGTTCAGCTACCGGAAAATATCCACTGCGGGCAAGTACTGAATACCAGCCAGCAGAGAGGTGTCCATTGGAGAGGAGAAATAGATCTTCTCCCTTTCCATTCATTTTGAAATCGGGCTTGTGGTGAAGCTGATCGAAGTAGAGGGCTACAAAATACTCAGCACAGCCTAGGGGTGCGCCAGGGTGTCCGGATTGCACCGCATGCACCATGCGCAATACGTCTCTGCGTAGTTGGCTACAGATTTTTTGTAGCTCGGGTAGGGATTGTTTTTTCATGAGGCTAGGTTACTTGAGCACTTGTGCCGTATGGTTCTTGGTATCTACTTTTTCGATGATTTCAGCGATTTTCCCAGCCTCATCGATGACGAAGGTGGTACGTGCAGTACCCATGTAGGCACGGCCGTACATGGATTTTTCTACCCAGGTTCCATAGGCATGGTGTACGGAGAGTTCCGTATCTGCAATTAGGGAAAAGGGAAGGTTTTGTTTTTCAATAAACTTTTGGTGTGACTTTTCAGTATCTGAGCTTACTCCAAATACCACATAGCCAGCTTTGAGTAGCTGCTCGTAATTGTCCCGAAGGTTACAGGCTTGAGCGGTACATCCCGGAGTGGCATCTTTAGGGTAAAAATAGAGAATCACTTTTTTTCCGCGGTAGTCGGATAGTTTGATGGAAGCTCCAGTTTCAATCTTTGCTTCAAAATCAGGTGCCAGTTGGCCAACTTCTAAGGACATGGTATTCGTGATTAAGGTGATTACAGATTTAATTGAGGGTGCCGCGCCATTCTGCTACATTGCCTGCTTGGTCAGTTACTTTTAATAAGACAGCTCCTTTTAGTGTTTGTCCTTGTAGCGGCTCCGACCAAATGACGGCTTGCTTGTGCTCGTAGCGCATCCAAACCCACTCTCCGTTGACATAGGCCTCAAAACTCTTGATTCCAGATAGGTTGTCTTTGATCGTGAAGCGCATGCCTTGACTTGTTACGCGAATGGGGCTAATAGTCGGTTTGACTGCATCCTCAGCTAAAACAAAACTACCAAAATTTCTGGTTTTGAACCGTATTTGATTTTGAACCCATTCCCCACCTACAAATGTTAGGGCACCATTTGCTGAGCGCTGGTACACATGTGTCTTAGTTTTGTTGCCAACATAGCCACTCACATCCCAGGTGCTTTCAATTGGATTCCAAAGGTAAGTGGTGGATTCTCCTAGGTTGAGAACTGGGGCAGAAGCAGTTCCAGTTTGGGTGACACGAAGGTAGAGGTCTTCCAAAAGGCTGTTGGCCTCTGTTCGAATTTGAAGATTGGAGGTAGCATGCAAGTGCTCTTTGCCCACTGGAAAATGGCCAATGAGATCCGGAATGTATATTTCTGAACACAGGTCAATTTTCTTTGGAATTCCAAATCTTAGATCCCAAAGGTAGGTTCTGCTTGCAGCATCTTGGTAGGCAGGAAGAATTTCATAGGTTGTATTTCCCACTTCAAATTTGGCCAGTCCCCCTTTATCTGTTTGGGCTACTTTGATCTTTAGGATGTTTTTAAAATAACTTACCTGTGCTTTTGGTGGTGCAGCTCCATCGGATTTGGCAGAGTCCAAATCTGCGCCGGTTAGGCTCAATTGGACTAAACGGGAATTGTTGTAGGCATCAATGAGTTTGAGCTGAATGTTCTTCTTTTTGCCTGTTTCCACCTGTAGTGCACCTACACCAGGGGTATTTGGTGTAAAAAACGAAAATTTCAAATCCTTTTGAAAATAGAGTTTGGTAAAGCGATTTTGGTGGGTATGGAGTAAAAATTGCCGTGTATAGTTGAAGTCCACTTGATCCACTAGGAGTTTGAAAAGGAGGCCAGCATCGTCAGAAACTTCAAATTTTGGGAAGCCATTCTGGTTTTCAGCTCCATCCAATTTGTCATATCCTTGGATTTCTAGGCCTACTTTTCCAGTAACCTGAATGGTTTCGTTGATCCGGTAGCTTGATCCACTAAGAACAGGCGTGATTTCTAGGCGCTGAAATTTGCCATTGACCCGGCTATCTAGTTCGAGAGGAACAATGGCGATTTTTTGAGGAGTAGGAGGAATGTTGTCTAGAATTTCGGAATAGCCTGCTAGTAAGGGATCAAGCGCTCGATCTAGGCTGTCGCGAATTTCAAAGTGCAGGTGTGGACCACCCGAACTCCCGGTATTTCCTCCGTAGGCAATGAGCTCTCCTTTTTTGACTGGAAGTTCACCTTCTTTTAAAGAGATTTCTAACTCATTTTGCTTGGCTTCATACATTTTTTGTTTCATCCAGGCATGAAGTGTAGGATTGAAATTTCGAAGGTGGCCATAAAGCGTAATGTGTCCGCTAGGATGCTTGAGGTAGATGACATTCCCATAGCCAAAAGAAGAGATTTTGATGCGGTGTATCCATCCCGCAGCCGCAGCATAGATTGGTTCGCCTTCGGTTCCTCCAAACTTGTAATCCAATCCCGTATGAAAATGGTTGGGGCGCAATTCAGAAAAGTTTCCAGAAAGGTAATTTCGAGCGCCGGGTTTTACTGGGGATTGAAAGTATCCTTTTTGAATTTGTTGTGCCCATCCTGGATAACTACAAGCCAGACACAGTAGTAGTAGGAGAAGGGTAAGCTTACTTAATTTCAACATGGAGCATTTTTTCGTTGCCAATGAAGCCAAATAGCTGATCTCCTACTTGTACTGGGCCGACTCCTGCAGGAGTACCCGTGTAGATCAGGTCTCCTTTTTTGAGGGTAAAAAATTGGGAGACATAGGAAATGATGGTGGCAAAATCAAAAAGCATCATGCTTGTATTCCCACGTTGTTTGACTTCCCCGTTGATCTCGAGGTGAAAGTCGATGTTTTTCAAATCTCCCAGTTCGGCTACTGGTATAAATTCCCCAATAGGTGCAGATCCATTGAATCCTTTGGCTATTTCCCAAGGAAGACCTTTGGCCTTGCATTGGTCTTGGAGGTCACGGGCGGTGAAATCTATTCCCAAACCAATTTCCTCAAAGTAGCGATGCGCGAATTGGGGTTGGATGTATTTTCCTTCCTTAGCTATTTTGAGCACTAATTCGATTTCGTGGTGAATATTGGAGGAAAAGTCGGGATAATAGAAGGGAGCTCCTCCCTTCAAAAGGGCTGTATCTGGCTTGAGAAAAACGACAGGTTGTCCTGGCTTTTCATTTTTTAATTCTTCAATATGAGCTGCATAATTGCGGCCAATGCAAATGATCTTCATTGGATCTGAAATTAAGTTCTTTCTGGGATTAGAAATTTATTTTTTTGAGCGCGGCGAGCAATTTACCTGTCCATTGCCCATAAATGAGTTTGGACGGGTGAAGCTGGTCTTCGACCACCCCCTCAGGTAATCCACCCTCCATTCGGTAATCATCCGTAATATCGATGAATTGAATACCCTGCTTCTCGCAAATTTCTTTTTTAGTTATGTTGTAGGCATTGATTGCTTTGGCCACTTGATCCGGATCGATACCTTTTTGGGCAGCAAAAGGGGTGACGCCCCAATCGGGAATCGAGAGGACGATTACTCGTGATTTATCACCTTTTGCAAAAGCAATCGCCCGCTGCAGCATCTTTTCAAAATCGACCGCAAAGGATTCAACAGAACGACCTCGGTACTGATTGTTGACTCCAATCAACAAGGTAACCAGGTCATACCCTTCAGCTGCAGTGGTGGAAGTTTGGATTCCTGCTTCCAATTCATCCACAGTCCAACCTGTCTTTGCAATGATTAAGGGAGCGGTAAATGGAATTTTTGCAGTCTTATTCCATTCTCGGACGAGTTGCATGGGGTAGCGATCCTCTAAACCTACACCTTCCCCAATGGTGTAACTGTCACCCAAAGCAAGGTAGCTTAAGGAGGTTGTCTGTGCTTGATTTGGGGTAGAAAAGGTCATTGCAATAAATAGGAAGAGCGCTAGTGAAAAAGGAAAAATTGAAGACATATACTTAGGTGTTTTTAAATACATTTTCCAGTAAGGTAAGCGTTCCAATGCTGGCATTCATGCGAACGCGGGCACCAACAGGAATGATGAATTGTCGAGGAATGTGGCCTATCATGGCTCCGATGTAAGCTGGAATTCCCAAAGGTAGGATGTACTGGTCCATGATTTGGTCTACCGTAAACGCGCCATAGCCATTGCTTGGCTTGCACTCCGAACATTGCCCGAATACAAAGCCTTTGATTTTACCAAGCGTGCCATTTAGTTTGAGTGTACTCATCATCCGATCGATGCGGTAAGGATCTTCTCCAACATCTTCAATAAATAAAATAGAATCTTGAAAATCAGGATAGTAAGGTGTTCCAGATAAAGCAGTTAATACGGTTAAATTTCCTCCTAGAATTTTTCCTTCCACGCTACCAGCAGTAAGTGTTTGGATTCGATTTCCTTTGGCTACCAGGTCATCTCCTTTACCGATTTCATTTTTAAAGGTGAGTAGTTTTTGCTCAAAGAATACTTGTTGAAACTGGCTTGCATTGAAACTATTCCAACTCCCGGATCCATTGGGACCATGGAAAGAAATCAAGCCTGCTTGGCTTTGCAGTGCACAATGAAAGGCAGTGATATCCGAATACCCAAGTAGGGGTTTGGGATTGGCTTTTACTTGGTCGTAATCAATCAACGGTAGGATTCGCGCTGCTCCAGATCCTCCACGAAGGCATACAATCGCCTTAACCTCTGGGTCGGCAAACATGGCATTGAAATCCGCCGCTCGTTCCTCGTCGGTGCCAGCTAGATGCCCAAATCGATTCTTGAAATTTTCACCCAACTTCACCTTTAAGCCCAAAGCTTCCATGGCTTCTTTGGCGTAGGTAAACTCCATGCGGTCTGCAGTAGCTGCAGAAGGACTGATAATGCCCACCGTTTGCCCGCGAAGCAAGGCCTTAGGAAGAAGCGTTGAGGAAGTATTCAACTTCGGAAAATCCAGGCCTAAGATAGGCCCTGTAGCAGCCAAGAGGCCTAAGGATTTCAAGAAACTACGTTTATTCATGACTTGGGTGGTTTACTTGGCAATTAATGGGTTTGACAACTTAATCAATTAGTTGCTACTTCAAAAGTGATCTCGGACTTGGATCATTACTTTTTCTACTTCTTTACGAACAGTAGAAACCGAAAAAGGGAAGTTGGAATTCATAAATGCAAATGCATAGGTTTTACCAGACTTGGTTTTGACCAATCCTGCCAAACTGTAAGAAGCAGTCATACTTCCTGTTTTGGCAAAAATATAGGGCTCTGCAGCCTGGAAGGTGTTTTTTAATGTTCCTGATTTCCCACCTATTGCCAAATATTCTTCGAATTGCTCCTCAGGAAGTAGTTCTTGAAGTTTTTCAATCACGCGAATTAAGGATCGAGGCGTGATCAAATTATGTCGACTCAAGCCACTGCCATCCACCCATTTGGGTCGATCTGGAAGATCGGATAGGCTTGTTTTGAGCAGGTAATCCACAGCACGATCGCTATCCAAAGATTGGAAAAGCTTGTCTGAAGTCATCAAGAGCACCTGTTCAGCGATAAAATTGTCCGAAAAAAGCATCATTTCTTGAAGTAAAGGAGCAAGGGAAGCACCACGCCATTCTTGGTGTATTGCAGGAAGTGAATCCGATTTGTAAATCCAGGACTTTCCTGTTTCCTGGCTCGCTAGTTGAGTGACTAGCTCTGGATTTACCAGGAATGGGATGTATTTTTTACGTCCCAAAAAGGTGCTGGGATTGAAAAAAAAGGTATTGCTGTGAAAATCCCGCTTCAGTTCTTTCAGATTTTGGCTACTAAATTGGAGGTTTTCCTGGAAGGAATTTGGAAAAAGCTGTATGGAGTCGCCTACCTTTTCCAATTGCACAAGATTGCCATAGATCGGAAGAGAGCTGCGCTCTGGAGCATAATCAAAGTAATAATCATCCCATTGCCAGCCGTAGCCATAGGAGGGAGATAGCTGGTTGGCATCTGAAAATTGGACTACCGAATGGTTTGCGATGATTTTTTGAAAATCTGGTTGGTAAAAATCCTTGTATTTCCAGCTGGGATCTCCCGATCCCCAAATTTTCAAGGTGTCACCTGAAGATTGGTACCGAAGCGTTTGAGTACTGTCTTGCAGCACTTGTAGAGCGCCAAAAAGCGTGAGTAATTTGGCAGTAGATGCTGGAATTTGGTAGAGGTGGCTATTTTTCTCGAACACGACCTGCTTGGATTCCAAGTCATAGAGCATAAAGCCAGTGAGGTGCCCGTCGAAGAAACTTTGTGGACCAAAGGTCGAATCCAATTGAGAAATGCTATCCTGCGAAACCTGGGCGCTTGCATGGATAGAAAGAAAAGAAGAAATAAATAGGAGAATGAAGATTTTTTTCAACTGCTTACTTGTTTTTAAAGCTTAGGTAAACAAGGGAAGACCATCCCAAAATAAAGGAAAGACCACCTAAAGGGGTGATGGCACCCAGCCAGGTAATCCCTGTCAAGGATAGGATATAAAGTGAGCCGGAGAAAATCAACATTCCTAGAACCATACTCCAAGCGGAGAAGGCAATTCCTTTCCACTCAGGTTTGATTGTAGCCAATATTCCAATCCCTAGTAAGGCAAGTGTATGGTAAAAATGATAGTTTACGGCTGTTTGATAGGTGTCGAGCCTTCCATTTTGAATAAGGAGTTCTTCCAGGCTATGCGCTCCAAAGGCACCCAGGCCTACAGCCAAAGCCCCAGAAAGTCCTGCGAGTTGAAGGATTCGTTTTGAGTTCATGGAGTAGGGTAGTTTCTGCTTCCAAAAATTGCCGAGCCGATGCGGACCATGGTGCTTCCTTCTTCTTGGGCGATTTGGTAATCTCCACTCATGCCCATGGAGAGTTCCTTCAGGTCTACAAAGGAAGGGAGGGGTCGTTTTTTTAAAGCTTCAAACAGCTGCTTCAACCCTCGAAACTCGGAACGTATCTGATCCAGATTGGTTGTGAAGGTGGCCATTCCCATCAATCCCTGAACTTGAACATGAGTCAAATTTGCAAATTCGGAGCTAGTAAGCATTGCATCCAATTCCTCCTGATCAAATCCAAACTTACTTTCTTCGGTTGCAATGTGGATTTGGAGCAATACGGGTATGGCTCGATTTATTTTTTTGCCTTGTTTGTCAATCTCTTGCAGGAGTTTGAAGGAATCAACCCCATGAATGAGGTGGACAAAAGGAGCGATGTATTTGATCTTGTTACTCTGTAGGTGTCCAATCATGTGCCAGCGGGTGTCGGCTGGCATCTCAGGTTGTTTGGCCTGAATTTCCTGAACCTTATTTTCTCCAAAATCACGAATACCTGCACCGTAAGCGGCCTGTAGATCGGCCAAGGGTTTGGTCTTGCTTACAGCAATCAGTTGGCAGTTTGGATTTCGAAATGATTTTTTAACCTGTTCTAGGTTGGCTTGGATGTCCATGGATAAATTTTCATCGGAATGAATTCAAATATAACCGAAGAGGCGGTACTTTTGAAGATGTTTGCTGCGATTTTAGAAGGATTGGAGATGGGGCTTTTGCTTTCCATGATGATTGGCCCTGTGTTTTTTGCCTTGGTGACCACAAGCATGGATCATGGGTTTAAGCAGTCAGCTATTCTTGCCTTTGGTGTTTTTCTGAGTGATTTGTTCTATGTGTTAGTGACTTACTTTGGAATCCAGGCCTTGACTTTTATTCCAAATGTGGAACAGTACCTCGGTTTTTTTGGCGGCTTGATTTTAATTGGTTTTGGAATTAGTTTTCTTACAAAGAAAATATCAGCAGCACCCAGTCCTACTTCTACATCCTTAGCAAGTCAAGGCAAAGCCTTAATGCAAGGTTTTAGTATCAATGGCATCAATCCCTTCGTCATGCTTTTTTGGCTTTCCATTGCAAGTATGGTTTCCATCAAATCTACTTGGGGAATCTCAGATCGTGCATTTTTTTATGCGGCCCTACTTTTTACTGTCTTTGGATTTGACTTGGCGAAGGCTTTCTTGGCAGGTAAGCTGGCCCATTTGATGTCCCTAACAGTTCGAAAGGTACTGCAAGTATTCGCTGGACTAATGGTTTGTTTCTTTGGCTTAAGAATGCTTTGGAATACGCTGCATTCTGTCATTTAAGTGTAATCTTTCGAGATTATTTGTAAGTTTATATACGATGTTGACCCGGTTTTCCATTCTTCTTCACCTTCTATTGGGGACATTTTCTTTGCCAGTATTGGCTCAGGATTCAGGTGCTTTGGAAGTATTTAATTCCACCCGTTTGGACTACAACAGGCAAGGGATGTGGATTCTGGGATTTTGGGCACTATTCAATTTGTTGATTGGTACCCTTCGAAGCTTTCAGACTCGAGGTCAAGTGCAAGCTTTTCACCAGATGAATGCCTATTGGAATTTGGTGAATCTTGGGATTGCAGGCTTTGGGTATTGGCAGGCTAGCCAAATTTCGTTGGGGATTAATTTTTGGGAGATACTGACAGCCCAGCAACAAATCGAGAAAGTACTCCTTTTCAATGCGGCCTTGGACCTAGCATACATGGCCGTTGGTTTTTTCTTGATTGAAAAGGGACTTCGCTTGGAAAAAGAACGATGGATTGGATTTGGAAAATCAATTCTCCTTCAAGGGGCCTTTTTGCTACTTTTTGATGGAATTTTAGTTGGATTCCAGATGGATTTGGGTGCTGAATTGTTGGAATGGGCCAAATCCATACGACCTGAGTAGGGGAACCCTTACTTTTTTTATTTTGCCTATTTCTAAATTCATAACCTTACTTTATGTCATGTATTTAAAAAGGTAATTAATCTGATTAAATTCGGCCCATGGAAAATTTAGCACCTTGCCCATCATGCGGCTCCCAATACACGTATCCTTTAGATGCTTTGATGGTATGTCCGGACTGTGGATTAGAATGGAACCCTAGCGATGAAGTTGCTTCTGAATCCGGGGAATTACAGGTTAAAGATGCCAATGGAGCACTTTTAGCAAATGGGGATTCGGTAGTGGTCGTAAAAGACCTGCCTGTAAAAGGTGCTCCCAAATCCATTAAGGCAGGGACAAAAGTGAAAAACATTCGCCTGGTAGAAGGAGATCACAACATAGATTGTAAAATAGAGGGCTTTGGCTCCATGGCTCTTAAATCCGAGTTTGTAAGAAAGGCGTAAAAGGTTTGCTACTTCAATTGGTTTGGAGCTTTTGCGCCTCACAAAAAAAAATCCCATCGACGGTCTCGATGGGATTTTTTAAACGCAGTCTTTTCTGTTAGGAAAGGTACTTTTCAACCGGAGTGTAAGGCATAGCAAATGCTTCGGCTACAGCTTTGTACACAATGTCGCCTTGGATCACATTTAGACCTGGTACTAGATCTGAATTTTCTTGCGCAGCCTTCTTCCAGCCTTTATCTGCCAGTTGAATGGCGTAAGGAAGGGTGGCATTGGTCAGCGCTAGGGTAGAAGTATAAGGTACTGCTCCTGGCATATTGGCTACACAGTAATGTACCACATCGTCGATGATGTAGGTAGGGTTCTCGTGGGTGGTAGGCTTGCAGGTTTCAATGCAACCTCCTTGATCTACTGCCACATCCACCAATACAGTTCCTTTTTTCATGTCTTTCAACATGTCTTTGGTAATCAAATGCGGAGCTTTTGCTCCTGGAATCAACACTGCACCGACGATGAGGTCTGCTTGCTTGATTTGCTCACGAATGTTGTATTCGTTTGACATCATGGTTTTTACGTTGGCAGGCATGACATCCGCCAAGTAGCGCATTCTAGGAAGAGACACATCCATGATGATGACATCAGCACCGAGGCCCGCTGCCATCCAAGCCGCTTGGGTACCTACAATACCTCCTCCTAGGATCAACACCTTGGCAGGAAGTACTCCTGGAACTCCTCCCAAAAGAATTCCTCGTCCACCCAAAGGCTTTTCAAGGTAGTTGGCTCCTTTTTGGATGGCCATTCTACCGGCTACTTCGGACATAGGCACCAATAGGGGAAGGCTTCGGTCCGATTTTTCTACCGTTTCGTAAGCCAAACAAATCGCTTTGCTTGCAACCATGGCCTTGGTTAAAGGTTCGTAGGAAGCAAAGTGGAAATAAGTAAACAAAAGTTGATTCGGCTTAATTAAGCTATACTCTGATTCAATCGGCTCTTTCACCTTCATGATCATTTCAGCGATTTGGTAGGTAGCTTCAATGGTTGGCAATAGGCTCGCACCCGCTGCCTTATAATCTTCGTCTGAAAAACCGCTGCCAAGTCCAGCAGTTTGTTGTACATAGACCTGATGGCCTCTTTTGATTAATTCTTTGGCACCCGCTGGTGTGAGTGCTACTCGGTTTTCGTTGTTTTTGATTTCCTTAGGAACACCTATAATCATGGCTAAGTCGATTTGGATTTATAGAACTGCTGCAAAGATACTAAGCAAAACACGTTTGAACAGCTACCTGAGAAATACTATTTGGTGGGCATTCTGTTTTTAAGTGATTTTCAAAAGTTTATTCCATTATATCTAGGAAACCTTTACTTTATTTTAAAAATGAAGCGAATCTGAAAAAATATTTCGATTTTTTTTTGTGAGTTCCTAAAAAATCAGGATAAGGCAATTTGTCGAGTAGCGTTATCATATATATTCATGTTTGTTTTTTACAAAATATAATTTTGTTATCTTATTTTTTAGATAAAAATACCAAATTATAAATGGGTAAATTCATTCCTTAAAATTTGCACATACACAGTTAATGCCTATTTTTGAACTCAGCAAGTAAACCCAAAGAGGAACTATTTAGGAAAATTCAACCTATGGCGGGAAACATACAAGATCAAGTGCAGCAGGCAGCCACCATTCAGCGAAATCAGGTCTTAGAAGACTTTAGATGGGCAATTACCAGTAGACATGCTTCCTTGATGGGGAGAAAAGAGGTGTTTATGGGAAAAGCCAAATTTGGCATTTTTGGTGACGGCAAAGAACTTGCACAAGTAGCCATGGCCCGCGCTTTTCAAAAAGGGGATTTCAGAGCAGGCTATTACCGGGATCAAACGTTCATGATGGCTCTTGGGGAATTGACTGTTCAACAATACTTTGCACAGTTGTATGCCCATACGAATGTATTGGCAGAACCAGCGAGCGCAGGACGCTTGATGAATGGGCATTTTGCCACTCGGTCCTTGAACGAGGATGGAACTTGGAAAAACTTGACTGCTCAATACAACTCTGCAGCAGATATTTCTCCTACTGCGGCTCAAATGCCCAAGCTATTAGGTTTGGCTTTTGCTTCTAAACTTTACCGAAATAACAAAGGATTAAAAGACCTGACTGATTTTTCAGTTCATGGAAATGAGGTAGCCTGGGGTACTATAGGCAATGCGTCGACCTCTGAAGGGATGTTTTTTGAATCCCTCAATGCAGCAGGGGTACTTCAAGTTCCTATGGTTGTGGCTGTTTGGGACGATGGTTTTGGTATTTCGGTACCCAAAGAATTCCATACTACCAAAGGCAGCATTTCAGAGGCCTTACTTGGATTGCAGCGGACAGATACACTGAAGGGATTTGAAATCCTTCGTGTGAAGGGTTGGGATTACGAAGCCTTAGTACAAGCATTTGCAACAGCTGGCCAATTGGCTCGAGAAGAGCATGTACCGGTTTTGCTACATGTGGAAGAGATGACGCAGCCGCAAGGACATTCTACTTCTGGATCGCACGAACGGTATAAGACTCAGGAAAGACTGAAATGGGAGAAAGATTGGGATTGCATTCTTAAATTCCGGGAATACATCATTTCCTCTGGATTTGCCACTGCCGATCAGTTGGATGAGCTAGAAGCCGAGGCCAAAGGAGAGGTGAAGCGACAGAAGGATGCAGCCTGGAATGAATTTAATGGTGAAATCAAAGTAGAATTTGAACAGGCACTTGACCTGATTCGCGCTACGGCTGAGAAATCGACTCGAAAGATAGCCTTGCTCCAATTGGCAGATGATCTCAAGAAAACCATCAATCCGATTCGAAAAGATGTGGTCAGCACTGTTCGAAAATGCTTGTTTTTACTTCGAGCTGAAGGGGAGGAGATCAAACAACAGCTGGCAAATTGGTATGAACAGCTTCAGGAAAAAAATCAAGACCGTTACAACAGTCATTTGTATAGTCAAACTGAATTTTCAGTGGCTCGTTGCAAAGTAATTCCAGCTCAAGTGACTGAAGATTCACCACTGGTGGATGGGCGAGAAATTTTACAAGCATTTTTTGATTACACGCTGGAGAATAATCCTCGCTTTTTCGCTTTTGGAGAAGATGTTGGAAATATAGGAGATGTCAATCAGGCGTTCGCAGGATTGCAAGCCAAGCATGGCGAATGGCGTGTGATGGACACGAGTATTCGGGAATGTACCATCATCGGCCAGGGGATAGGAGCAGCCTTACGTGGTCTCCGTCCGATGGCAGAGATTCAGTACTTGGATTACCTCTTGTATGGTATTCAGATGCTTTCGGATGACCTTGCTACACTGACCTATCGGACCAAGGGTGGCCAAAAAGCTCCTTTAATTGTTCGCACTAGAGGACATCGCTTGGAAGGGGTTTGGCATTCGGGTTCTCCTATGGGCATGATTCTATCGAGCCTTCGTGGCATGATTGTGTGCGTACCTCGAAACATGACTCAGGCAGCTGGGATGTATGCCACTTTGCTCCAATCCGATGAACCAGCCTTAGTGATCGAATGCCTGAACGGCTACCGATTGAAAGAGCAACTGCCTCAAAATATGGGAGAATATACCGTTCCGATGGGTATTCCAGAAATTCTTCGTGAAGGAAAGGACTTAACCGTAGTCACTTACGGCAGCATGTGTCGTATTGTGCTCGATGCCGCTGCTGAACTAGCAGAAATTGGAATTTCCTTGGAGGTAATCGATGTGCAAACCTTACTGCCTTTTGATACCCATGGAATGATTGGTCAATCGATTCAAAAAACCAATCGGGTAGTATTTGCGGATGAAGATGTGCCGGGTGGGGGAACAGCCTACATGATGCAGCAAGTTTTGGATCACCAGGAGGTATTCGCCTACTTGGATGCGGTACCACAAACTATCGCTGCCCAAGCACATCGACCTGCTTATTCTACAGATGGGGATTATTTCTCTAAGCCTAGTGTAGAGGATGTGGTAGAGAAAGTCTACCAGATAATGCACGAATCCAATCCCAAAAAGTATCCTACACTTTAACTAAAAAAGCTAGTCTCTCGACTAGCTTTTTTTTATTTTCTGGTAATCTGTTTGAGCGTGAGTGAAGGACTAGAAACCTCATTGGAACGATTGAGTGCTCGATCCTGGATTTGTACGTCAATCCGCAGTGTATCATTTCGAAAAATGGATTCCCATCCAGAGGAAAGCATTCGGTAGGTGATTTTTCCTTCCACAGCCTGACCAACGTCTGTGGTTAGTATTCTCGGAAATCTACCATTGAAAGTAGTGTAGAAGGGCGGGTCTTGCCATCTAAACTCACGAAACTGTCCATTTCGTTTGATGAAAAAACGGACGAAAATATTGTATTGGTTTTCATTTTTTTCTACCCAAACCGTATCCTTAACAATCACATTATTGACAATGGGATCAATGACCCAGTCGATGGGGTTGTAGCTAGGAGCATTGCTTGGCCGTTTGGAATAGGTAATTAAGGCTCCAGCAGCGTCTCTTTTGTAGACGAGCGGATTGAAGGGCGGGTTGATGTCTGTAGCAGCTAATCCTAAATCTCCTTCGGCATCTTTAAATTTTAGTGTGAGTAGCAGGGAATCCTGACCGGATGTGCCCACGTATTCCAAACTTGAAAATTCAATCTCTGGTGTACTTGGAAAATTTTCTGGAGGGCTAATGCAGGAGTACCCCAACAAAGCAAAACCAAACAATAAGTAAGAATAGTTTTTCAAACGCATGAGATGAAGGTACATTTACATTCCGAAACAAGGCTGACCTGTTAGGAAGAGCCAAGATATAAAACGATGCAAGAATTTAAAAGTTTTTCAAAAAGGTTGGAAACCTTGACTTTGGATCAGTTTGATGATTTTGCTGTAGAATTGGCTCAGTTTCAGGCGTACCACAACCCGATTTATGGGGCTTACCTCAAGGCTAGGAAAATACAGCCTTCACAAATTCAAAAGCTTCAAGATATTCCCTTTTTACCCATTCAATTTTTTAAGGAAAGTCTGGTTTATTGTGGAAATCCCGATGCTGCTTCCCAAGTGTACAACAGCAGTGGAACAACTGGCATGATTACGAGCAAACACCTCCTTTGGTCGGAAGAGTTTTACCTTAAGCATGCCCAACAGTTATTTGAGCAGGTATACGGACCGCTAACCGATTTTCATGTACTGGCATTGCTTCCGGCATATTTAGAACGTCCTGGGAGTAGCCTAGTAGCGATGGCAAGCCATTTTATCAAGGAAAGTAAGTCGGAGTCTTCGGGTTTTTACTTATACAATCAACAGGAACTTTTGCACATGCTTCGGGAACTGTCCAATGGAAGTCGTCAAGTATTGCTCTTGGGAGTGACCTTTGCGCTGTTGGATTTAGCAGAATCAAAAGAGGCTTTCGAGGGTTTTTCCAAATTGATCGTCATGGAAACAGGTGGAATGAAGGGGAGGAGGAAGGAAATGATTCGTGAGGAGGTCCACGAAAAGCTATGTGCTTTCTTCCAGGTGTCTTCGATTCATTCTGAATATGGAATGACCGAACTCCTTTCACAGCTCTACTCCAAAGGCCAGGGCAAATTCGAAGTGCCGACTTGCATGCGGGTGGTCCTTCGTGATCTGAATGATCCCTTTAGTCCTTCAAC
>JACCEA010385719.1_pt1 | contig 18391 bp, 22 predicted proteins | sample 7449851 | NCBI WGS metagenome assembly JACCEA01 (sample SAMN15323453, study PRJNA562643) | freshwater metagenome | isolation source: river surface water | place: USA:Blue River Watershed | collected 2017-08-18
GCCTCCATACAGTCCTGAGCGTGCGGTAAGCGCGCTGTTAGTGAGTTGACGTTCCAGGTGGCGAGTTGCATGTGTGTGATCTTTAGATGTGAAGAGCCGCCAAGATGCCAATGCCAACGCCCAAGGCTCCGGTGCCAAACATGGCGTATTCGACCCAAGTTTTGCGTGTCAGCAGGGCAATGGCAGCCAAGGCAATCGCCACTTGCAGAACAGTGGTGGCTTGTGCCCAGCGATGATGCTGGTGCAACTCGGCTTCAGACATTTCATCAAATTGGGTGGCTTGCGCTTCTAGCTTTTCCGCATTCAATTTGATGTCTGCCTTCTCGGTCTTATAACGTTTGATTTGCTCTTCGTAGTAGTCTCTCTTAGCAGCAGGGGCCAATTCCACGGCCAGCTCCATCAAGTTTTGCTTGCTGCTTTTGGCTTGGTAGTAGTTCCATTGGTTAGATGCTTCGGTCTTTTTGATGGCCGCATCGTTCTTGAACAAACCGGCATTGGCCTGCGTGGCGCCGCCCATGTAACCAAAAATCGCACCGACGGTAGCGATGATGGCGGTGAACATGGCAATTTTGTTGGTTGAGCTGTTGCCATGACCTTGCGCTGCATGTTCTAGCTCGTGGTCGTGTGGGCCGTGAACGTGGAAACCGTGTCCAGACATAGATGTACTCCTCTTTAAATGGTGTGCTTCAGGGTGACAAAACTGTAGGTCAAACCATTCGCCGCCACGTGGGTGGTGCGTGCGGTTTCTTGCCAGCTGTCATCAAAAGTAGGTGCGAAGGCATCGCCTTCAAAGTCAGCATCAATTTCGGTGACCACGGCACATTTGGCCAAAGGCATGGCTTGGGCATATACCTCAGCGCCGCCAATCACCCACACGTCTGCGTCAGCAGGGCATTGCTGCAACGCTTTTTCGATGGAGTGGGCCACCACTGCACCATCGGCTTGCCAACCGGTTTGGCGCGTCACCACGATGTTGGTGCGGCCTGGCAGGGGACGAAATTTGAGTGGGAGCGATTCCCATGTTTTGCGGCCCATCACAACTGGCTGCCCGAGTGTGGTTTGTTTGAAGTGTGCGAGGTCTTCGGGCAGGTGCCAAGGTAAGGTGTTGTCTTTACCAATCACGCCGTTGCGCGCACGCGCAAAAATCAAATTCAAAGCCATGCTGTAACGACCTAGTTCATACCGCCACAGGGGCTTTGATGGCGCCGTGGCATTGGTAATCCAACACCTCGAAGTCTTCAAACTGGTAGTCGAAGATGGAATCGGGTTTGCGCTTGATGTGCAACGTTGGGTAAGCAAACGGTTCGCGGCTGAGATGCAGCGTCACTTGTTCGTGGTGGTCGCTGTAGATGTGGCAGTCGCCACCCGTCCAGATGAAGTCGCCCACATCCAAGTCGCATTGCTGGGCCACCATGTGGGTGAGCAAGGCATAGCTGGCGATGTTGAAGGGCACGCCCAAGAAGATGTCGGCGCTGCGCTGGTACAGCTGGCAGCTGAGCTTGGCTTTTTCGCCTGGGTTTTGCGCGGGAGCCACGTAAAACTGGAAGAACGCATGGCAGGGCATCAAAGCCATTTTGTCGAGCTCGGCCACGTTCCAAGCGCTCACGATGATGCGTCGGCTATCGGGGTTGCTTTTGAGGGTGTCGATGACTTGTTGAATTTGGTCAATGTGGCCGCCGTCAGGGGTGGGCCAGCTGCGCCATTGCACGCCGTACACGGGGCCGAGGTCGCCATCTTCGCGTGCCCACTCATCCCAAATGGTGACGTTGCGTTCTTTCAGCCAATTGTTATTGCTGGATCCAGTGAGGAACCACAGCAGCTCTTGAATGATCGAGCGCAGGTGAACCTTCTTAGTGGTGACCAGCGGAAAGCCTTCGTTCAAATCAAAACGCATCTGATAACCAAAAACGCTTTTGGTGCCAGTGCCGGTGCGGTCGGTTTTGGCAACACCGTGGTTGTCCACGTGTTGCATGAAGTCTTCGTATTGGCGGCGGATGGGGCGCATAAGGGTAATTCAGTAAAAAACTCTGACAGAGTTTAAGCTGTGGCACAGCTTTACTCGCTAGCATACGGAAATGTTAAGTGTGAGTATTAAAGTTGTCTACGCCAGCTGGCGTATTGACGATGATGACTTCCACAGCGACAGTAAGATTTTATTTTTCCTAAGTTGTGACAAAGTTGTCAAACATGACATCCAACGAAGCCTCCGAAACCAAGCGCAATGTCTATGACGCTTGTGACCCGCAATACTTGCGCCAATTGCGCGAGGCCGCAGGCTTGGATCACCTGGCCTTAGCGCGGACGGCATGCTTATCTGTGGCGCAAGTTCGTCAGCTAGAAACAGAGGACAGCGACAGCCTGTTTTATTCGGATGCCATTAAGCGCCAAGCTTACAAGCGCTTATTGATGATTTTAGGAGCCGAGCCGCCTACGGTAGAAGTACCGCAAGAGCTGCGCGATCCAACCAAAGTTGCCCAAGCGCATCTGAACACCTTGGATCAAATCGTGGCCATGAGCCATCAGCCCGTTATCAATCGCTCCACGTTTGATGTCCTGACGACTGGCTTGGAAAAAGTGAAAGAGCATCAACAAGTCATGGCTGCATTGCTGTTGCTGGGTGGTGCGATAGGCTTGTTTGTTTGGAATGGTCTGCAAAATGGTGCGGAGCTTTCACCCGCATCAAATGCGTCAGTTTCTGCCGCTGCAGTGGAAGTCGCATCTGAGCCCGTGACGGTTGCCTCAGCTCCCTTGCTGACCTCTTCTTTCCCTGTGGCTGCCCCAGTGGATACGCCAGCTGCTTCAGCCCCTACAACGGTTGCGGTAAGTCCTGCTGCATCAATGCCAGCGATTGCAATGCCTACGGCACCGTTAGCTTCTGCAGCAGCTCTGGGTAGCGTCACAGCCTCGAAGATGGGTGGTTGCGCCTATTCCAATGATGCGATGCCTCAAGTCACCTCTTTGTTTGCGAAAAAAGAAGGTCGCTATGTGTATTTCGTCAGCACAGTCGATACCGAAGTTTGCGTTGTGGATGGAAATAAACAAGCAACCTTGTTGCAGCTCAAGACGGGTGAAAATCGGAGTGTGTATGGTGTGTCACCCTGGCAGCTATCGGGTGTAGGTTTGCAAAAAGCCCAAATTTATTTCCAGGGCGGCCGCATCTCGCTACCTGATACCCATGGCACACGATTTAAGCTGGTCGAAGTTCCTGTCGCTCCTTAGCGCCTATGTTTAATAAGTTGAAGTTTGGACCGTCTGATCAAGCGACTGCCACCGAAAAAACCATCATTGGTCAATCGGCAGTGGTGGTGGGTAATATCGTGTCGCAAGATTTGGTTCAGCTCAAAGGCCATGTGGTTGGCAATATTGATGTCAATGGCAGCCCCAATGCACAACTGTCTGTTTTGTCACAGGCGCATGTGGAAGGAGACATCAATGCACAACAAGCCGTTGTCAATGGTGTGGTTACCGGCAACATCGAATCAACGGGGCGTGTTGAATTGCATGCAGGTGCTGATGTCAAAGGTAACATTTCTTACGCCACCATGGCGATTGAGCATGGTGCCAAGCTGTACGGGATGATGAGCCGTCACGATGACAAAGCGCATTGATCAACCGCAAACGCTCGGTCATGTCATTGTCATCGATGATGACACCTCGGTCCGACGCAGTTTATGCACCCTGCTTGAGCGTGCGGGCTATGACGTTAGCCTTTACGACTGTGCGGATGCTTTTTTAGCCAATCCTGTAGTGCCTAGACCCTCTGTCATTCTTTTGGATATGCGCATGCCAGGAACCACGGGCGTGGCGCTGCAATCGCAATTGAAAACATTGGCGCACAAGGTGCCAGTCATTTTTGTCAGTGGGGACAGTCGTCCAGAGGAAATCATTGCAGCCATGAAGCAAGGCGCAGTCGATTTCCTGCTCAAACCATTCACAGCGCAAGCCATGATGGATGTGATTCAAAGTGCCATGCGCATATCTGAAATTGCGATCGTGGAAGCTGACAAGAATTTGAAGGTCTCAGAGCGGCTCCAGCGGTTGACACCGCGCGAAATGGAAGTGTGTCATTGGATGGTGCGTGGTTACTCTAACCAGCAAATCGCCACCCTTGATGGTGGTGCCTCTGCCACGATCAAACTGCATCGTGCGCGTGTGATGGACAAGATGGACGCAAACACGTTACCTGAGTTGATTGACATGCTCGCCGACATGGATATCCCCTTGCCCCAGCGTCAAGCGAGTTAAGCGTTTGGCGTTTCAGCGTGTGGCTGCGTTTTGGCGTGTTTCAAACGTAAGCGAACATGCAAAGCGCAACTGGCAAAGAGCACCACACATAAAACAACTTCGAGCATCGCAAAGTAATTGCTGGGGGGCACATCGCCCCATGCACGTACCACACCCTCAGTGAAATAAAGCCAAATCAGTAAGCTGAGCCAACGGTAGGTATACATCCGGTTTTTCAACAAACCAGTGAGGGGAAAGCACAGTGGCAATACTTTCAGTGCGAGCAGTGTTCCACCTGGGCGCAAAGGGGCAAGCCAAAGCTCCCAAATCAAACCCAAGATGATCAGCCCCATCAAGCTGCTAACGGCTAAAAACCTTGTAAGCGTCACATGACGCAAAGAAATTTCTTGAGGGGCGAGGGTGGAGTTATGCATAGAAAGTGGGATGATTCAGCCCATGATTGTCACGCATCTTCAGAATTTTATTGATCGCCTCGCCCGATTTCCTTGGCGAAACACCGCGCGCACCTTGCGCCAACGGTTTCGTGATGACCGATTGGGGCAAACCGCTGGCAGCTTGACTTTCACCACCATCATTGCACTGGTGCCTATGGTCACGGTGGCGTTGGCGGTATTGACGGCATTTCCAATGTTTGCCGATTTTCAAGTGGTGTTGCAAAAGCGCTTGATTGAAAGTTTGGTGCCCGAAAATATTTCACGCCAAGTGTTGGGTTACCTGACCCTGTTTGCCAGCAAGGCCAGTCGATTGGGGGTTGCTGGCGTCGCGGCTTTGTTGCTGACGGCATTGACCTTGGTGTTCACGATTGATCGCACACTCAACGCCATTTGGCGTGTGCGCAAGCGTCGACCACTCGCCCATAGCATGCTGCTTTATTGGACGGCGATTACGTTGGGCCCGTTGTTGATGGGGGCGAGCTTGGTGATGATGTCCCAGTTTGTTGCTGCGTCGCGCGGTGCAGTCCCTGATCTGGTTAGCAATTCGCGCTGGGTATTCAGTGTGCTGGAGTTCTTGCTTTTGTCTTGGGCGGTGAGTGCGCTCTACCGTTTTGTGCCCTATACCCAAGTGCGTTGGAGTCATGCCATGGTGGGGGGCGTGTGGGTCGCTGCAGCGACTGAAATTGCGCGCAAGCTGTTGGCGTATTACTTTGGCCAGATGCCCACCTATTCCGTGGTCTATGGTGCGTTTGCGACGGTGCCTATTTTGTTGGTATGGATTTATTTGGCATGGTCCATTGTGTTGATCGGTGCCGTGTTGGTGGCCAATTTGCCTAGTTTGTTGGCGGGTATTTCGCGTGATGGCCGTGGTGTGGGTTGGCGGTTTCAGTTGGCTTTAGAGGTGTTGCAGCGCTTGCAAGTGGCACGTGCGACTGATGCGCATGGTGCGAGCTTGAGCACCTTGTGTGAAGACTTGGCACTCGACCCTTTGCAGCTAGAAGACGTGTTGGCGACCTTGGTTGACCTCGATTGGATTGCACGTTTGAGTGAGTCGGTGGATGCGCGCCAAACCCATGTGCAAGAAGCCCGCTATGTCATGTTGGCAGATCCTCACCGTACCCCATTGGCACCCTTGATGGAGCGCTTGCTGCTGGTGCGTAGCCCTGAGGCTGAAGGGCTGTGGATGAAGTGGCAAGACCTGCGTTTGCGCGATGTGCTTTAAGCGTTGACACCTAAGAAAGCTTTGAGCGCATTCAAAGTTTCTTCTGGCGATTCACTCATTTGATGGTGCCCCATGGCCACCTTTGTCACTGTGAAGGTTTTGGCATGGGCCTTGGCTTGGTCAATCAAACTCTTCGCTGCTCGTGGTGGTGTCATCTGATCGCTCTCACCCAACACGAACAGCACGGGGCAAGTGACAGCAGCCATGGCTTCTAAACCATGGGCATAGCTGTCGCAAGCCACAAAGCCACGGTGAAAAATGTTCACGGCGGTGTTACTTGCCAGCACGCGTTTACCCAAGGCCATGGATGCGCCATATACCCATGTGCCTGGCCCCAAGGCAGAGGGGGGTGCAGCCAATGTGGCGCGTGAAAACACATTCACCATTTGCAAGGCTTTCATGGGCTCGTTCAACGATGCCTCGATCAACGCGGGTGAGACTTTCATAGGGAACGCGGTACCTACCAACGCGAGGTGTGTGATGCGGTCTTTCAATCGCGCAGCAGTTTCCAGCGCAATCAACGACCCCCAGCTGTGACCGACCAAGCCCGCTTGCTTCACCCCTGCGGTATCGAGCAATGCCTCGATGAATTGCGCAGCTTCCTCCACGCTAGCAGGCGCATCGCCACCACTTCGTCCGTGGCCAGGTAGGTCAACGGCCAACACATTGAAGCCGTGGTGTGCGAGGTAGCGGGTTTGCAAAATCCAAACACTGTGATCGTTCAACACCCCGTGGATGAACACCAAGGTGGGCTTGTTGGCGTCGAAGGGCTTTCCGCCTGTGTAGGCATAGGCTTCATAGGGCTGCGATGCAGCGCTTTTGAGGGTGAACTTCATCACGCACCTGCCTTCTCTGCGGCTTTCAAGGCCCGCTTCAAGTCGTCAATCAAATCGGCTGGATCTTCGAGTCCGATGGACAAACGGATGGTGCCTGGTCCAATGCCTGCACTCATCAAAGCGTCATCGCTCATGCGAAAGTGGGTGGTGCTGGCGGGGTGAATCACCAAGCTGCGACAGTCGCCCACGTTTGCCAAGTGGCTGAAAATTTTGAGGGCTTCGATGAAAGCCTTGCCTTGTTGGCGTGAGCCTTGGATGTCAAAGCTGAATACCGAGCCAGCGCCGCGTGCGCCAAAGCGCAGCAGCTTTTCAGCCAATGCGTGGCTGGGGTGGCTTTCAATCAGTGGGTGTCCCACACGGCTGATCAACGGATGTTTAGCCAAGAATTGCACGACTTTTTCAGTGTTGGCCATGTGTCGGTCCATGCGCATCGAAAGGGTTTCGATGCCTTGCAATATCAGCCATGCGCTGTGTGGGCTCAGGCAGGCGCCAAAATCGCGCAAACCTTCGCGACGGGCGCGCAGCAAGAACGCGCCAATGGTGCTCTCCTCGCTGAATACCATGTTGTGAAAGCCTTCGTAGCTTTGCGTCAGCTCTGGGAACTTGCCGCTCTTTTCCCAATCAAAACTGCCGCCATCTACCACGATGCCGCCAATCACCGTGCCGTGACCACTGAGGAATTTGGTGGCCGAGTGGTACACCAAGTCGGCACCTAATTCGAGGGGTTTCACCAAATACGGTGTGGTGAGTGTGCTGTCCACGAGCAATGGCACACCTGCTTCGTGCGCGATGGCCGAAATGGTGGGGATGTCCAATACATCGAGTCCGGGGTTGCCCACGGTTTCACCAAAAAACAATTTGGTGTTGGGGCGCACGGCCGCACGCCATGCGTCGATGTCGTGGGGTTTCACAAATGTGGTTTCAATGCCAAAGCGACTCAGCGTGTAGTGCAGCAAGTTATGCGAGCCACCGTACAAGGCCGTACTGGCGACGATGTGTGAGCCAGCCCCCATGAGGGTGGCCACTGTCAAATGCAGCGCCGCTTGTCCGCTGGCGGTGGTGATGCCGCCAATGCCGCCTTCGAGTGCTGCCACACGTTGCTCTAGAACCGCGTTGGTTGGGTTGCTGATGCGGCTGTACACATGACCGGCCCGCTCAAGGTTGAACAGCGAGGCCGCGTGATCGCTGGACTCAAACACAAATGAAGTGGTGAGGTGAATGGGTACCGCACGTGCGCCCGTGCTGGGGTCTGGGGCTGCCCCTGCGTGCAGGGCGAGTGTGTCAAAACTAGGGTCGTTGTAGCCGGGCATGGTTTCCTCGGGGTGTTTTGTCAGGTTTTCAGCCGTCATTGTGGGCTATATTGCATGCCTCAGCGGAGGAGAAAAACCATGAAAGTTAGCGATATCCTGCGACTCAAAGGCCAAACGGGTGGCACTTTGTTCACCATTCACCCTGCGGATCAACTTGTCAGTGCCGTCAAAATCATGGCGGAAAAAGACATGGGCTCGCTCTTGGTGATGGAGGCTGGCGACTTGGTGGGCTTGTTGACCTTTCGAGAAGTGATTCAAGCCTTGAGCAACAATGGCGGCAATTTAGGTGATTTGACCGTGCGCCATGCCATGCAAACGCAACCCCTGACATGCACCACACAAACTGATATTGATGAAGTGCGTCGCATGATGTTGGAGAGCCATGCACGTTATATGCCCATCTTGGACAACCGTGTGTTGCAAGGCGTGATCAGCTTTTACGACGTGGCTAAGTCGGTGGTAGACAGTCAAAACTTTGAGAACAAGATGCTCAAAGCCTACATCAAAGACTGGCCCAGCGGCACGCCAGACCCAGACGACAAGTAAACCCAGCTTGCCTTGTGGTGGTGGGATAATCTCACCCCATGAGCGGCAATACTTTCGGAACCCTTTTCACCGTCACCAACTTTGGTGAATCCCACGGCCCAGCCATTGGCTGCGTGATTGACGGCTGCCCTCCGGGCATGCCGTTGTGCGAGGCAGACATCCAGCATGACTTGGATCGTCGTCGACCTGGCACCAGCCGCCACGTGACGCAACGCAATGAACCCGACCAAGTGCAAATTTTGTCTGGCGTTTATGAGGGCAAAACCACTGGCACCCCCATTGCGCTGCTGATTCAAAACACCGACCAACGCAGCAAAGACTACGGCAACATTTTGCAAACCTTCCGCCCTGGTCATGCGGACTACACCTATTTCCAAAAATTCGGCATTCGTGATCCACGCGGCGGCGGTCGTTCTTCTGCGCGTTTGACGGCGCCCACGGTAGCGGCAGGGGCGGTAGCCAAAAAGTGGCTCAAAGAAAAATACGGCACCACGTTCTACGGCTGCATGACGCAAATTGGTGAGCTGCCTATTCCGTTTGAGAGTTGGGACCATGTGGGCCACAACCCGTTTTACGCGCCTTGTGCCGATGTGCAAGCCTTTGAAGACTACATGGACAGTTTGCGCAAAGCCGGTGACTCTTGCGGGGCACGTATCCGTGTGGTGGCCAGCGGCATGCCTGTGGGCTTAGGTCAACCGATTTACGACCGTTTGGATGCAGACATTGCCTACGCCATGATGGGGCTGAACGCCGTCAAGGGCGTGGAGATTGGTGCTGGTTTTGCCAGTGTGGCGCAGCGCGGTACCAGCCATGGTGACTCACTCACGCCTCAAGGTTTTGCGACCAACAATTCCGGCGGCGTGTTGGGTGGCATCAGCACTGGCCAAGATTTGGACGTGAGTATCGCCATCAAGCCCACCAGCTCCATTTTGAGCCCACGTGATTCAATTGACCAAAACAGCCAACCCACTGAAGTGGTGACCAAGGGGCGCCATGATCCGTGCGTTGGCATTCGCGCCACGCCGATTGCCGAAGCCTTGTTGGCATTGGCGGTAATGGACCATGCCTTGTTGCACCGCGCCCAATGTGGTGACGTGCAAGTGGCCATGCCAGCCATCCCTGGTCATATTGGCTGATGGTCTGGTACGTAGGTCTGCTTTGACACCTCCCACCTCAGAAGCGCGTTCCAGCAACGCGCTTTCTCGTTTTCAGCTCTTTCCGTTTGCAGCCTTGTCTGCCAGTTACTTTGCGCACATCGGTTTTTTCAATCCGTATTTGCCGTTGTGGCTCAAAGAATTGGGCTTTTCCATCACCGTCATCGGTTTGCTCAATGCGGTGCAAGCTGCCACGCGCGTGTTGGCTCCGTATGGCTGGGGTTGGTTGAGTGATCACAGCGGTGAACGCGTGAAACTGCTGCGTTTTTGTGCAGGCGCTGCTTTGATTTGTTCTGCGGGTTTGTTAGTGCCAGGCGGTGTGGTGTGGATGGCTGTGGTGTTGTTGCTGATGTTCATTCACACCAGCGCCATGATGCCCATGAGCGAGGCTGCCTTGGCGCATTTGGTGAGCACAGACCAAGGCTTTGACTCGCGTCGCTATGGTCGTGTGCGCTTGTGGGGCTCATTGGGTTTTTTGGTCACGGTGTTTGTGGCCGGTGCATGGTTTGAATTACATGGCATGGAGAGTTTTCCATTGTGGGCTGTGGGCTCGTTGCTGGCGCTTAACTTGAGCGTGTGGTGGTTGCCCAACCGCAAAGACGCAGTGCATCACGAGGAAGTTCGCCTTCCTATCATGCCAGTATTGCGTCAAAGCAAGGTGCAATGGTTTTTTGCAGCCGTGTTTTTTCATGTGCTGTCGCACATCGGCATCTATGTGTTTTTCTCGCTCTACCTCGATGAATTGGGTTACAGCAAAACCATGATTGGTGTGTTGTGGGCGGTATCCGTGGCTGCCGAGATTGTTTGGTTCTTCACGCAGAGCCGTTGGTTGCCCAAGTTCAGTTTGTCGATGTGGATGTTCTTCTGTTCCTGCGCCATGGTGTTACGTATGGTCATCACCACATTCGCAGCTGATGGGTTGTGGGCTTTGATGTTTGCGCAGATCTTGCACGCGCTCACATTTGCGACGCAACACACTGCCTGCATTGCATTGTTGTCGCATCACTTTCCTGGCCGCTTGCGGGGGAGGGGGCAGGCTTTGTATGCCTCTATCGGCTATGGCGTACCAGGTGTACTCGGCGCTTTGGTGGGCGGTACGTTGAGCGATGTCTATGGCTTGTCATCGGTCTACGCGGTATCAATTGCAATCGCTGTTTTGGCTTGTGTGTGTGCTTGGCAATCCATGCGGCAACACGCCAAGCACTGACGCGACTATTTGTGTTTCAAGTTTGCAAAGAAGGTGTGTGTTTTGTGCGTGACCCAGTGGTGAATAGGGACTTCTGCTTTCTCATGCAGAAATAGTCCCATTCCCACACAGCACAACCAAGCAAATGCTGTCAGTGCAAAGGCCATGTCTGGGTCGTAGAAATGGCTCTTATTCCACATGGCGCTGAATAACACAATGGCACCAAAGTGCGTCAAGAACAAAACATACGCACTGTTAGACAAACGATGCACCACGCGTTTCAAAGGTGTCCAATGCACCATGCCCTTGGGTTTAAGGACCAGCCACACCGCAGTGAGCAGTGCCAATGACAGTCGTGTGCGGTATTCAAACCATAGCGCCCCCACCGCTGAAACGGTGGTGAACCAAAACACTTTCGTTTCAAAGGCTGATCGCTTCGCCCAAGCAGCCAAAACGCCCAGGCCATAGGCTGCAAAAAAGTAAACGGCCCATATATCCAGTTCATCTATGCGGTTGAACTGCCACATGGACGTCACACACAGCAAAGCAACCGCGATGGATAAACGTTGATGGGTTGGGGTTTGCAAGGCGTAGCAAAGCAGGATCAAGAGGGCATAGAGTTGGAAATCGATGGCCACATACCAAGCGCCACTGGATAGGGCCTCAAAGCCCAAGATGTCGTGCAACAAACTAGCGTGTGCCAATAGTTGCAACAGCGTGGGTTCGCTGGGCAGCCAACTGGCATGAATGGTGTCACGTGACACGGCCACAGCCACGCTGATGAGTGCCAGGGCAAAGATGTAAAACGGTACTAAGCGCAGATAGCGTTTGACAATGCTTTTGAGCGGATGCTGGACTGGCTTGTTCATCACCGATTGCGCTGCTAAATAGCCACCCACAACCAAGAACACTTGCACGGCCAAGCGTGCGTAGCGGTAGAGCCACTCCATCAGCTGTGGCCACACCAACGTCATGGTGTCCGCCATCGGACCATAGGCAGAAAAGTGGTGCCACACGATGCACTGTGCAGCCACGACTTTCAACACATCCACAGTGAAGGAGCGCTCTAACAAACGATGTCTCCTTGTGGTGCTTTAGTCGTTGGGTTTGAACACCAGCAACAGCGGCGAGTGCACACGACCATCGGTGTCGCGTGGCAAAACTTCTGTTTTGTCGATGGCTTTGAGCACTGCGTTGTCCCATGCTGCATTGCCGCTGGACTTGACCAGTTTCTTGCCCACGATGGTGCCGTCTGGTGCGCAACGCACTTCCACTTCAGCGGCTGGGTTGCCAGAGACAGAGCTGGGGTCAAACGTGATATTGGGCTTGACGCGTGCACGGATGCGGCCGCCGTAGCTGTCGGAGGGGCCTGAAGACTTCATGGCTGTGCCAGTCGCATTCTCACTGCCGCTGGCCCCGGCAAGGCCTGCGATGCGTTTCATGTTTTCTTTGCGAATGGCTTCTAGCTTTTTAGCTTCTTCAGCCGCAGCTTTGCTATCTTTTTGTTCAGCCTGCTTCTTGGCTTCTTTTTCTTTGCGTTCCTTTTCGGCACGCTCTTTCTCTTTTTCCTTACGCTCTTTGTCCTTGCGCTCTTCTTCTTTCTTTGCTTCTAATTTGCGCTTGTCTTCATCGAGCTTGGCCTTGGCTTTTTTCTCAGCCTCTTTCTTTAGCTCTTCCTTGCGTTTCTCTTCAGCTCTCAAAGCTTCTTGAATTTTTTTCTCTTCTTCGATCTTGCGCTTTTTCGCCAAAGCAATGTCTGCATCGCGGTTGGGTGCGGGTGGTTCGGGTGCTTTCACCACGGGTTTAGGGGCTGGCTCTGGCTTGGGTGCTGGAGGGGGTGGGGGGGCTTCGACCTCGACCAATTTCGGCGCTGCAGCCATAGGTACGGCAGACCACAGCTCGGCTTCCACCGACAAGCTGTTGTCTTGTTTCCACTGAATGCCCGCCGTCAACGCCACAATGAGCAGGGCGTGCACCACCAATGACGCGCCTACGGAGCGCACCGTGCCTTTGGGTGGCGGCGGTGCAAATTCCAGATGCTTAGGCGATGCGCTCATGCTTTAAAAAGTCAGTCCACCAATTGAACCGCAAGGCCCACACGTTGCACACCTGCGCGTTGCAAGGTGTCCATGGCTTTGACCACGGTTTCGTACTTGATGGTGCGGTCTGCCGTGATCACCACAGGGCCTTGCGAGCTCTCGCCTTGCAACTCTTGCACATCACGCGCCAAACCCTTGAGGGTGGAGCTGATCGACTTGTTCACCGTGCCCGTGCTCTTGACGGTGATGCGTTCTTCTTTGCTGATCTCTACATGAATGACTTGATCAGGTACGGTGGCCGCTTTGCCCACGCTGGGCAAATCAATCACGGTAGGGGAAATGAGCGGGGCCGTCACCATGAAGATGATGAGCAACACCAACATCACATCGATGAATGGCACCATGTTGATGTCATTCATGGCGCGACGGCCACGACCAGAGCGAGGGGCGATAGAAGCCATGCTGCGTCTTTCGGTTTAGTGGGCCATTCCGCTGGCGCTGACGTTGCGCTGCAAGATATTGCTGAACTCTTCGATGAAGGTTTCCAATTTGATCGACACGCGGTCAATGTCGCGTGAAAAACGGTTGTAGGCCAACACCGCTGGAATCGCGGCGAACAAACCAATGGCGGTGGCCACCAGCGCTTCGGCAATGCCAGGGGCTACTTTGGCCAGCGTCACTTGTTGCATACCCGCCAAGCCTGTGAAGGCGTGCATGATGCCCCACACCGTGCCGAATAAACCCACGTAAGGGGAGACAGAACCAACGGAAGCGAGCAGTGATAAGTTGGATTCAATCGCATCCATCTCACGTTGGTAGCTCGCACGCATGGCGCGGCGTGCGCCGTCCATCAACGCGCTGCTGTCATTGATGCGACGTTCGCGCAATTTTTGATACTCGCGCATGCCGCTGGCAAAGATGCGTTCCATGGGGCCAGATGTTTTGGCATTTTGTGCCGCTGCGGCGAACAGTTCGTTCAAGCTGGTGCCAGACCAAAAGTCGCGTTCGAACTCGTCGTTGAGTTCTTTGATGCGTTTGATGGATCCAATCTTGCGAAAGATCGCCGCCCAGCTCACGATAGAAACCGTCATGAGGATCAGCACCACAACTTGGACAACCCAACTGGCGTTGAGCAATAAATGAACGATGGAAAAGTCTTGTGTCATGTCAGGCGTTCCAATACAGAAGAGGGGATTCTCGCAGGCTTCATGGCGGCGGCATCGACCCAGCCGATGCGAATTGTGCCTTCGCACAACAAGGTGTCACCCAGCCAAGCTTGTTGGGCGATGACAAGGCTGGCTCGACCTCCTTCAGCCAACGTGGCAGTGACGCGCAACTGGTCATCCAGCTTGGCAGGGCGGTGGTATTTAATGGCGGTTTCACTCACCACAAACATGCCGCCTGTTTCTTCGCGCAAAGCATGCTGTCCAATGCCAAGCGCGCGCAGCCATTCGGTGCGAGCGCGTTCAAAAAACTTCAGGTAATTGGCATAAAACACGATGCCACCTGCATCGGTGTCTTCCCAATAAACCCGAATGGGGTGTTCGAAAACGGTGCTCATGGTTTAGCCCAGCAAAGTTTGTAAACGTCCAATCGCTGCTTGCAACTCAGGCAACGAACGGGCAGTGGAAAAGCGCACAAAGCGCGAGGTGTCGGCATGGCCAAAGTCCCGCCCTGGGGTGATGGCGAGGTTGGCTTTGTTCATCACTTCAAATGCAAAGTCCCAGCTGCCGCTCACGCCTAGTTTCTTAGCGGCGGCCGTGCAATCGGCCCACGCGTAAAAAGCGCCATCGGGCATCACGGGCACAGTGAATCCCAACGCATTGAGCGCGGGCACAAAGTAGTCACGGCGCGCTTTGAATTCGGCACGGCGACGTTCATACTCGGCAATGCTCTCGTCCTCGAAACAGGCGAGTGCCGCATGTTGTGCCACCGTGCTGGCACAGATGAACAGGTTTTGCGCCAGTCGTTCCACCACGGGCACGAGTGCATCGGGTACGACCAACCAACCCAAACGCCAGCCCGTCATGTTGAAGTACTTACTGAAACTGTTGATGCTGATGATTTGGTCGTCGATGCCGAGAGCCGATTGACCAAACTGTGCGTCGTGACTCAGCCCTAAATAAATTTCGTCAATCAGTGTGGTGCCGCCGCGTTGCGACACCTCGTTGTGAATGGCGCGTAATTCATCAGGGTGGATGGATGTGCCCGTGGGATTAGAGGGCGAGGCCAACAATACCCCGCGTGTGCGCTCTGTCCAGTTCGTGCGCACTTGTTCGGCGCTGAGTTGATAACGTTCTGCTGCCGTGGTGGGGACCAACACGGCACGCCCCTCAGCGGCACTCACAAAGTGGCGGTTGCAGGGGTAGCTGGGGTCGGGCATCAGCACTTCGTCACCCGCTTCAATCAACGCCAAGCAAGCCAGTTGTAAAGCAGCTGAAGCACCTGCCGTGATGACGATGCGACGCGCTGGCACATATACACCAAAACGTGTGCTGTACCAAGCGCTGATGCGCTCACGCAATTCTGGAATACCGAGTGCAGGTGTGTATTGCGTCACGCCGTCGTGCACAGCACGTGTTGCGGCTTCTTGCACCAAGGGCGGCGCTGTGAAATCAGGCTCCCCGATGTTCAGAAAAATCATGGGCGCATCGGTGTGTGCTACCTCGGCCGCTCGCTCGGCGGCGACCTTGGCCACCTCCATCACATAGAAAGGATCAATGCGTTTTGCACGCTTGGCGATTTTTATCATCCGTGGCTGATCAGCTTTGGATTTTGCCTTTGGCGCGGTCAGACTCAACCTCCAGCGCACGCAATTTTGGGGCCAAACCGTTGAGCACGCCGTTGACGTACTTGTGGCCGTCGGTGCCGCCGAAGGACTTGGCAAGTTCGATGTATTCGTTCAACACCACGCGCCATGGCACGTCGATACAGTGCTGAAACTCATACGCGCCCATCCACATCACAGCGTGTTCGATAGGAGAGATTTCATCAAGCTTGCGGTCGAGCAAAGGCTCAATCAATGCATCCAAAATTTCGCGTTGCTCAATGCAGCCGTACAGCAGCGCGTCGTAGTGCACAGAGTCTGACTTGTGAAAACCGCTCAGGTCGCGGGTGAACACATCAATGTCTGCGGCCTCGTTGCTGCCCACCAAAAATTGGTAGAGGCCTTGGAGTGCAAACTCACGTGCGCGGCTGCGACCAGATTTGGCGGCGCTTTTGGTGGCACCGTTGCTCGCCGTTTTGCGTGGGGCTTTGTCGTCGGCTTTGTGCAGTTCGCTCATGCCAAGTTCTCCAATAGCAATGCCATTTCCACGGCCACGCGCGCCGCATCGCGGCCTTTGTCGGTTTGGCGGGCCACCGCCTGCTCCAAGTTCTCAGTGGTGAGAATGGCGTTGGCAATCGGCACGTGGTAGTCCATGCCCACGCGTGTCACGCCAGCGCCTGATTCGTTGGCGACCAATTCAAAGTGGTAGGTCTCGCCACGGATGATGCAGCCCAACGCAATGAGGGCGCTGAATGGTTCTGGGTCTTCAATTTGCGCGAGCGCGGCCAAGGCCAAAGGCACTTCAAGTGCGCCTGGCACATGCACATGGGTGATGCGGTCATCCGACACGCCCATGGCTTTGAGTTCGGCGATGCAAGCTGTAGCCAGTGCGTTGGTGATGTCGTCATTGAAGCGCGCTTGGACGATGCCAATTTTCAAAGCGCTGCCGTCGAGTGTGGTGGTGGAGGCTAGGTTGGAGACAAACATGGTTTTTATTCTTTGCGAGTTTTATTCTTTGGAGAGGTAGCCTGTGATTTCAAGTCCGTAGCCCGTCATGCTGGGCATGCGGCGTGGGTTGCCCATCAGGCGCATTTTGTGAACCCCGCAGTCACGCAAAATTTGTGCGCCCACGCCGTAGCTGCGCAGGTCCATACGGCCGCGCTCTGGGCCGTGGGCTGAGCGGGCAGTGCCATCAAATTGGTTCAGCAACTGTTCACCGCTTTCGCCGCAGTTGAGCAACACGACCACGCCTGTGCCTTCGGCGCTGATGCGTGCCAGTGCGGCATCCAAACCCCATGAGTGCATGACGCGGTTAGGTTCGAGCGCATCGAGTACCGACAAAGGTTCGTGCACGCGGGCCAACACTTCGGCGTCATCGTTCCACATGCCTTTGACCAAGGCCATGTGCACCGCGCCGCTGGTCATGTCCTTGTACGCGTGGGCGGTGAACTCGCCGTGCGCCGTGTGCATGGGGCGTGAGCTGACTTTGTGCACGAGGGACTCGTTGCGGCTGCGGTAGGCAATGAGGTCGGCAATCGTGCCAATCTTTAAGCCGTGTTCAGCAGCGAAGAGCTGCAAATCAGGCAAGCGGGCCATGGTGCCGTCGTCTTTCATGATTTCGCAAATCACAGACGAGGGCGAGCAGCCGGCCATGGCGGCCAAGTCGCAACCCGCTTCGGTGTGGCCTGCGCGCATGAGCACGCCACCGTCCACAGCTTGCAGCGGAAAGACGTGCCCAGGCTGCACCAAGTCTGTCGGCTTTGTGGCTTTGGCCACGGCCACTTCGATGGTGCGTGAGCGGTCAGCCGCAGAGATGCCAGTGGTCACACCCTCAGCCGCTTCGATCGAGACGGTGAACGCCGTGCTGTACACCGTGCCATTGCGTGCGGCCATGGGCGGCAGCTTCAAGTACTCGCAGCGCTCGCGGGTGAGGGTAAGGCAAATCAGGCCACGGCCAAAGCGGGCCATGAAGTTGATCGCTTCTGGCGTGACATGGTCAGACGCCAGCACCAAGTCGCCTTCGTTCTCGCGGTCTTCTTCATCGACCAAGATGACGATGCGACCGGCCTTCATGTCGGCCACGATGTCTTCGACGGGGGAAATAGCGACGGGCGTTAGCCCTTGTGTAGCGCTCATGGCTGGGCTTTCAATGCGGCAGCGTGACCCAGCGATGCGTCGACACGCAACATGCGTTCAACGTAGCGGGCCACGGTGTCAATTTCAAGGTTCACCGTGCTACCCGTTTTGAGCGAGCCCAAAGCAGTGTTGTCCACGGTGTGAGGAATGAGGTTGATGCTGACTTCTGCGCCGCGCAAACCCAGTGGGCCGTCGGCGTTGAAAAAGTCTTGCACACGGTTCACGGTCAGGCTCACGCCGTTGATGGTGATGGAGCCTTTGTAGGCCAAGTACTTGGCGAGATCGGTCGGGGCCATGATGCGCAGCTCCCAGCTTTCGCCGATTTGCGCAAAGTGGCTCACGTGACCGATGCCATCCACGTGGCCCGACACGATGTGGCCGCCCAAACGGTCATGGGCGCGCAAGGCTTTTTCAAGGTTGACGCGGCCAAGCTCAGTTAAACCACTGGTGCGAGCCAGTGATTCGACAGAGATGTCGATGGTGAAAGTGTGTGTATCGAGGTCGAAGCTGGTGACC
>JACCEA011325892.1_pt1 | contig 18386 bp, 15 predicted proteins | sample 7449851 | NCBI WGS metagenome assembly JACCEA01 (sample SAMN15323453, study PRJNA562643) | freshwater metagenome | isolation source: river surface water | place: USA:Blue River Watershed | collected 2017-08-18
TGGAAATGAACAATAAACCCGGCGCATTGCCGGAGGAAGGAACGAACAACGGAATGGACCTGTCGAGGCGTCGTTTCTTTCAGCTTGCCGGTGGCATAGCCGGTGCCGGTCTGTTGCTCTCTGCCGCGTCTTGCCGCAGAACACCACCCAGCGACACCTATGTAGGTGAAGGCGATATTGCATTGCTCAACTATCTGTACATTCTGAAACAGGTCACTGTAAACTTCTATGCACAGGCCGTTGCAACTCCATATTACGGCATCACAAAAGAAGAGACAGTTCTTCAGATCGATCTTCGCGATCAGGAAGTAGTGCATCGTGAATACCTGAAGAAGATATTGAGCACCAATGCGGTGAAGGACATCACTACTCAGTTATCTGCAGTTACATTCGCCGATAAGAAAAGCTTCCTTACGCATGCATGTACGCTTGAAGACCTTACTGTAGCTGCTTATGCAGGTGTGCTGAAGGTTTTGAAAAACAACGAACTTATTCTCACCATTGCAAAAATGGCTTCGGTAGATGCGCGCCATGCCGGTTATGTGCACGATATCCTTGCGCACAATTCCTTTGGCCCGCTGGACAACAACGGCCTCGATGCTGTTATAGCTCCGCTGAAAGGTTTCCAGACAATGCAGCAATATATAGAAACCAAGTTTGACACCAGCAAACTGCCTACTTACTAATCAACAGAACTAACATGAACTTTAAGAATATAATCACTGAAATTGAAAAGACCGACCCTGAGGTTTATGAACGTCTCAGCGGCCGCAGGGAGGCACTGAAAAATTTCGGTTCCAAAGTAGCACTCGCTGCGTTACCATTCGCTATCGGTTCCATGTTCCAGAAAGCTTATGGTAAAACTACCGATGCTGTTGTTGATGCACTGAACCTTGCGCTCGAGTTTGAGTACATGGAGTACACCTACTACCGTCAGGGCACCAATACCACGGGCCTCATCAACCCTACCGACCTGGCAGGATTCAAGTCGATGGAGGCACAGGAAAAAGCGCACATCAATTTCCTCAACACTACCATTACTGCATTGGGTGGCATTCCTTTCAAGCCAAACAATTTTACAGCAGCCACAACAGTTGCACCATACGTTCCGGCAGCATACGACTTCACTATGGGTGGTGTATATCAACCGTTCGACGATTACAAAACCTTCCTGTTGCTGGCACAGGTTTTTGAAGATACCGGGCTTCATGCTATTCAAGGTCAGATGCAGACATTCCTCAGCAACAATGCTGTGCTTATACAAGCGTTCCAGCTACAGGCTGCCGAGGCCCGTCATGCTGCTTTCGTTCGTCACATCCGTCGCATAGCGCCCATCAGCGCTCCCGAAGAGCCGGCACCATGGATCACTAACAACATTCCGCCTACAATTCCGTTCCAGTCATATTATTTGAGCGAAGACAAGGTAGAATATAACGGAGTGATAGCACTGAACCTGCCAAATCCATATTACAACAACGGTCAAACACCGCAAGTGTCTGCTACAGCCGCTTTCGATGAGGGTTACGACAAGACAAAGATCCTGTCGCTCATCAAACCATTCAAGAAGTAGTATGAACTACATAAATAAGAAAGAGGCACCGCTGATGCGGTGCCTCTTTCTATTGTAGTTGATTATGTTTTCTATATCACACTTTCTCCTGACTGCATCTTCTCTGCATTCTCTGCAAACTGCAGTGCATCCAGCATCTCCTGAATCTCTCCGTTCATGAAGCTATCCAAATTGTAGATCGTCATGTTGATGCGGTGATCGGTGATGCGGCCCTGCGGATAGTTGTAGGTGCGTATCTTGGCACTACGGTCGCCCGTACTCACAAGGCTCTTACGTGTACGCGCTATCTCGTCTTCCTGTTTACGCACCTGCTCTTCGTACAGGCGTGTACGCATCATGTTCATGGCCTTCTCCCTGTTGCCCAGCTGCGAGCGTTCTGTCTGGCACATAACTACAGTACCTGTAGGTATGTGGGTGAGTATCACTTTCGTTTCCACCTTGTTCACGTTCTGTCCGCCGGCACCACCGCTTCGTGCGGTTTCCATTTTCACGTCGCTCTCTCTCAACTCAAAGTCCACCTCTTCTGCTTCTGGCAACACAGCTACTGTTGCTGCCGATGTGTGCACCCTTCCGCTAGCTTCGGTGGCCGGTACACGCTGCACACGGTGAACACCACTTTCAAACTTCATAGTGCCATACACATCTTCGCCCACCACTTCCAGCTGTATCTCTTTATAACCGCCTACCGTTCCTTCTGTCTCCGACACTACCGATACTTTCCAACCCTTGCGCTCGCAGTAACGTACATACATACGCATGAGGTCTCCTGCAAAAATGCTGGCCTCATCGCCACCGGTACCGGCACGTATCTCCAATATCGCATTCTTCTCGTCCTGCGGATCTTTTGGTATCAGCAACTTGCGGATCTCTTCTTCCAGTTGCGTCTTCTGTTCTTCCAGTTTTTCAAGGTCATCTTTGGCCATGCTCCTCAGATCATCATCGCTCTCAGTTGCCAACACCTCTTTTGCAAAGTCTAAACTGTCGAGACAGTTGCGGTATGATTTATAGACCACAACTATTTTTTCCAGCTTACGGTATTCCTTGCTCACCTGAGAAAAACGGTTGTTGTCGCCTACCACCTCGGGGTTGGTAAGAGCTACGCCAAGCTCGTCGAAACGAGCGTTGATGGCTTCCAGTTTTTCTATTATTGAACTCATTTAGTTTGTTTCAAAAAGTGGGCAAAGTTACATCGTATTCACGGAACAATTAATAAAAAAATGCGCCGGCATCACTGGAGCTCAAGGAAGCTAAAGCCATCGCGCATTACGCGCTGCTGTTGTAGCATTAATATCGCCTTTTCAATCTTACTTCTGTTTGACACATTAATCAAAATAACCGGCCTGTTAGCTGTGTCGAAGAACATGGCTATTCCTTCTTTCGAAGCTTCTGCATTCTTCACTTCAGGAAAAACACCCCCGAGTACTTTGTAATTAGCTAGATGGTCGGTGTGTACTATGCAGAGAATAGTACCGTCTGCGGTTTTCATTTGTTGCAGCGCCTGTGGATCGGATATTGGATACGATCCATTCGCGTTGGTAAGCCTGAAATTTCTTGCAACGTCTGCAAATATCTCTGAATATACGCTGTGTTCTGCTGCATCGGTGTATATGTTCACCGAATTCAGCAGATTCTCAAATTCATATGGTGCTTGCGGAAAAGTCTTTGAAAAAGTCTCAATTGCTCTTTCGATGAATACGGCATCGATCTGCTTATCAGCATTTATGTAGTTTTCAACCATAGGGTAAAGTGCTTTTGCGAAGCCGTTTATGTGATTGTCGGCATACCAATCTCCGGTATCAATAGAACCATGTAGTTGCTTGTACGACCAGCCGTTGCCGCAAGCTGTTGCCAATGCCTCATCGATGTAGTTGTAAGCATAACGAGCGTATCTCGACCGGTTGTGGGAAAATACTGCATCTATTGACCACTGCTTTTTTAAAGGTTGCTCCTGGTACAACATATGACATATCTCATGAATCGCAACACCCATGCGCATGTCATGGTCTTCTTCTTCTGTCAGCACAGCCAATGCAAGACTGTTGCTGTATGGCGATGCGGTGGTGTTTCCTGTGCGCCCGGGGATGGGGTACAACGAAACTGTGAACGGTATCTCATTACTCCAGGTGCTTCCATAGAACTGCTTCAGCTTGTTGAATATAATGTCAGTTCGTTTGCTGTATTTCCGCAACGCTTGCAATTGTACCCGAAGTGCATTTTCATGAGGCGACATCAGTCTGTCATAAAATGGCTCAGCATTATTGATACATTTTCTGAGGGACTGCAACTCTTCGTTTGGCAACACTCCCACAATACGCTCGAAAAACTCAGCAGTAGATTGGCTCTGGATAGCAGCAATGTTTACAAGTTCTTCTACTGACCTTGGTTTTTGACGGGCTGTCGGATAATCGGGATAGGTAAAACTTCCTCCCAATGGAATTCTTTTAAACTGCCTGACGTTGCTAAAAAATCCGGCTGAATCCGCGGTCGATATTCCGGCGATAATGTAGGAAGACAACGTTGAAGAGACATGTGCGTCTTTTGCTGCAGCACGCATGAACGTGAGCAAAGCAAATGGTCTGGAAAATCTGAAAGATACCATCTGCTGTGTTCGTGCCACATAGCACACACTCAACATTATTACTAAAAGCAATACCCTTTTCATAGTCATCGAGCGGTTTATAATAACACACAAGCCACACAATTGTGTGGCTTGTATCATGCGGTATTTAGAACATTTTCGTTTTTTCTATCACCAGGTCTTTGACGCTGCTTAGCGGTATGCGTTCCTGTGTCATCTCGTCGCGGTAACGAATGGTAACGGTTCCGTCTTCTTTTGTCTGGTGGTCTATTGTCACACAGAACGGAGTACCTATCGCGTCCATCCTTCTGTAACGCTTACCAATGGTATCTTTCTCTTCATAGAAACAACGGAAATGCGGGCGGCACTGGTCCATCAGTTCGCGGGCTATTTCCGGCAGGCCGTCTTTCTTCAGCAATGGCAACACAGCAAGTTTGAATGGCGCCAGCATTGCAGGCAACTTCAGCACCACGCGGCTATCTTGTTTTTCTGCCGTGCTCAGGTCCTGCTCTTCGTAGGCTTCGCTCAGTATCATCATTACAGCACGGTCCAGACCTATTGATGTCTCTATGACGTAGGGTATGTAGTGCTGGTTGATCTCGGTATCAAAGTAAGTAAGCTTCTTTCCGCTGAACTGCTGATGTTGTTTCAGGTCGAAGTCGGTGCGGCTGTGAATACCTTCCACCTCTTTGAAACCCATCGGGAAATCGTATTCAATATCACATGCGGCATCGGCATAGTGTGCCAATTTCACGTGATCATGAAAGCGGTAATGATCGGGCGATATACCCAGACTAAAGTGCCACTTCATGCGGGTCTCTTTCCATTTCTCATACCACTCCTTCTGTGTGCCAGGGCGCACAAAAAACTGCATCTCCATCTGTTCGAACTCACGCATGCGGAATATGAAACCTCGTGCCACTATCTCGTTTCGGAATGCCTTACCCGTCTGCGCAATACCGAAAGGTATTTTCATACGGCCCGACTTCTGCACATTCAGGAAGTTCACAAATATACCCTGTGCTGTTTCGGGGCGCAGGTACACTACGTTCGCATCATCAGCCACCGATCCCATTTCTGTTGAGAACATGAGATTGAACTGGCGCACATCGGTCCAGTTACAAGTGCCGCTGATGGCGCACTTCATTTTGTTATCGTCTATCAGTTGCTTCAGACCGGTAAAATCGTTGGCGGCAAGCAGTGCATCCATCTGTTGCAACAGTGCATCTGCTTTCTCCTTTTCCAGCGTCTCAGCAAATCCTTCTATCAGGTGGTCCACACGATAACGCTTCTTGCTGTCTTTGTTATCGATCATCGGGTCGCTGAAGTTATCCACGTGACCGCTTGCTTTCCAAACTGTTGGGTGCATGAATATTGCCGCATCTATACCCACAATGTTGTCATGCATCTGGGTCATGCTGCGCCACCAGTATTCGCGTATATTTCTTTTCAGCTCTGCTCCGTACTGGCCATAATCATACACAGCGCCGAGACCATCATATATCTCGCTCGACTGAAAAATGAAGCCATATTCTTTGCAGTGGCCTATTATATTCTGGAGTTTATTTTCATTTGCCATAGTGGCGGCAAAAATAGTTCGAATAGTTGACAGTTAAAGACATTTAACGGTTGTCTGACGCACCATTCAAAGCGTTCGAACCGTTTTTATTGATAATTTTGCACCCGATGAACAAAGCAGGGAGGAGATCAATATTGCCCTACATTCCGGGCTACGACAACAACGCTATTCTGAAGCTCGTCTTCTTTATTGCAGGCGCCTACATTATGCTGGCTATATCATGGGCCGTGGGTATGATCGTCAACCTCTCTGCCGATAAGTTCAACGAGTTTTTCCTCCCCAACATAGGATTGCCGCAACTGGCGCAGTTTCCCGCCAAATGGTGGACACTGTTTGTTTACGGCCTTTTTCATTTCCCCAACAGTTTCATGGAGATGCTCAGCAACATGCTGTGGCTATACATGTTCGGGTCTGTTTTGCAAAGCCTGGTCGGCAAGAAGCAGATCTGGGCAGTGTTCTACTATAGTACACTCCTGGGCGGTTTGTTTTATCTCGCGGCGCAATTGCTGCCGGGGGGAATGGGTCAATGTCCGCCACTTATCATGGGTCCTCGTGCCGGCATCGTAGGCATGGCAGCAGCCACTGTTACCATCGCTCCCAAATACAGGTTCTATTTGTCCGATACGTTCAGCATTCCCATCATGGCAGTTGCTGCTGTGTTTATGGTGCTGATGATCGTTGGCACGGGTATGTGGTTGCCGGTTGGCGCCATGCTTGCCGGCGGTGCGCTCATGGGTTTCGTTTACATAAAATTGCTGCAGGCAGGTTACAGACCCGCTCAATGGGTATACTCCCTGTATGATACCATGGAAAAAATGGTGACACCCGGCGCACGTGTATCCGGAAATAAGAACCGCCGCAATGCGCAACCTGCAAACAAAGAAAGTAGGGTTGATGAGCTGCTCGACAAGATCAATCAGAAGGGCTATAAATCGCTCAGCAAAGAAGAGCGCGACTTCCTGTCAAACGCCGGCAAGTAATATCTACATTGCCAATAGAGGCTTCACTAAATTTTATGTTTTAACCGTTAGTTGATATCTGGTGGCGTTTACATCACGCGATACTAATAGGGCCGTCATAAAATTGTTAAGTTTTCGTGTAGGTACATGTATTGAGTTTATGTTGGCACACGATTTGTATTATTCTATTCAAAACCTAGACGTATGAAAAAGAGAGCAATGATATACTTCAGCAAAAGCCGTGCTTTGAAAGTACTGGAGAGTCCGCTTACTGCCGACCTTAAAACACTCTTGAGTGCCACCTTTGCCATATCAAAAAGCAGGGTAGTGAAACAACATATAAAAAATACGCTTGTGCAGCTTAACTCACCCGAGTACAAGCTGTCTGCTTAAACTAATTTGACTTTTTGTTTTTTAGAGGATCAGAATGTGACGATAGATTGGAGGTGTGTGTAAGAACGGAGCATGTATTGAAAATACGTGCTCCGTTTTTCTTTATTATTTTTTTGTTTCCGGGAACGCTTTGAAAACGTGTTTTCTGTATATTTGATATCCTTAACTCCGGTTTTTGGAACTTTTAGTTGATTTTTTAGTGGTTTTTTTCAGGTGTTATTCACATTTTTGAGACTTTGGCTTCATTTTTGCTGTGAGTACTACTGTGGAATCAATGAAAAGTGCGTTGGTATATTTCGGAAGTATGAAAAAATTTCTATTATTAGTATATAGCTGTACATTTTTTCTTCTTACGGTTCAAGCTCAAACTTCACGTCCACCGATGGAGGACGTTGTTAACGCTATTAAGAACAACCGTATTGAAGATCTGTCGAAGTATTTCGACAATATCGTGCCTGTTACTATCAATAATAACCAGACCATCTATAGTCGCAATCAGGCCGAGATCGTTCTGAAAGATTTCTTTGAAAGGAACATCCCAAAAGATTTCCTGATCCTGGACAACGGCTCTCCGAATTCCGGCTCAAAGTTCATTATCGGATCGCTCATTACTCCCGGAGGAATGAAGTACAATGTGTACATCCTGATGAAACAAAAAGGAATTGATTACTACCTTCAGGAAATAAGACTGAATAAAGAATAAACAACTATGATCATTATAACGAAAGAGGCCTCAAATTGTGAGGCCTCTTTTTATTTCAGTTGGTATAGGTCCGGAATATTTCGTCCTATGCCATCGTAATCCAATCCGTAGCCCAACACAAATTTGTTCTCAATTTCGAACGCGGTGTAATCGGCTTTCACATCATATTTCAGTGCCGATGGTTTGGTGAGAAACGTAGCGATCTTCACTGATGCCGGTCCGCGCTGGTAGATCTCGGGGATGAAAGCACTCAATGTTTTTCCTGTGTCTATGATGTCTTCAACAATGATCACATGGCGCCCCTGCAGATTTTCATCCAGGCCGATAGCAGTTACAACATTGCCTGTTGATGTGGTGCCCTTGTATGAAGCCAGTTTCACAAAAGAGATAGAAGCATTGATAGTAAGGCCTCTGAAAAGATCCGCTGCAAATATGAACGAACCGTTCAGAATGCCTATCAGCAGCGGTTCTTCGCCCTCATAGTCTTGGTTTATTTGTGTGGCTATCTCACTGATGCGTTGCTGTATTTTATGCCTATCAATAAAGGGCACAAATGTCTTTCCAAAAACAGTTATCTCCTGGTTCATACCCTATTCGCTTATCCTTATTGTTTGTCCTGCTTTCAGGTCACTAGCCTCCATATTATTCCACTTCAGCAACTGCGCTACTGTTATTCCGTTTCTCTTGGCTATGGAAAAGGCTGTGTCTCCACGCTTCACTATATACATCTTGTCGCCTTTCTTGTATTCCTTTTCTGTAGCGGGTTTTCTTAATTGTGGTTGCGGCGGATCGTCCTTCATAAACGGCTGACGGCTGATCTCTGTTGTTGTTGGAGTCGCTTTCTTTTCCTGTTCTTTTTTCTCTTTCTCCAATTCTTCTTTAGGTGCCTCAAACCCCATTCCTAAACCAACTTCAGTTTCGTTTGGTTTGGCTACTATAGCGCCCGATGACTGTTGTGTAGCGCTCTCGTTTTCCTGCTCGCTTGCTGTTGTGTACACTGCTATCACGTCTTTCACCGCGGGCTTTACCGATGCTGTTTCCTGCAGATACAACGCGGTGCCTGTTACGGGTTGCTCGGTTGGTTTCAACAGGTTCATGGCCGCCAATCTTTTCAGTTGAATGCCTTCTTCCTGCGCCACCATCAACAGTGTTTCACCTTCTCTTACTTTGTGTTTGCTTTTCAGACCTGTAGGATTTTTTTTCTCCAGATACACATACGTGTCAAAGGCCAGTGGCTCATCCGGCAGATCATTCATCTCCAAAAGATGCGCATAACGGATCTTGTGTTTCACTGCATATGGTAGTAGGGACTCGTCTTTATGCACATAGATTGCCTTTAATCCGTTCACCATCAGCACGTCGCCTTTGGGTGTAAGCAGTGTGTCGGTTGGAGATGCTATTACTGTATCATTATCGCTAGCAGCAACATTAGTTGCCACGGGCGCAGAGGGAACAGTAGCCGGTGCTGCAGCAACATTAGCGGCGATCTCTTCTTTCACAAAACTTCGCACTTCGGTATCGACAGTGTTTTCTGCAGCGACGCCCGTGTTCACGTCATACTCCTGCGGTATTATACCCCTTATCTTATAGGTGCTGTCGAGCGCAGCATAAGTATATTCCTGCAAATGGTACTCTTCAATGATCTTTATAAGCTGGTAGGCATACTGAGGATTGGTAGCATAGCCACATTTCTTCAATCCATGCGCCCAGCGGGCATAATCGGTAGGGGAATAGCTAAACAGAATACTGTAGCGCTGGTTGCGCGTCAGGTGAGCCGAATGGTCGTTATAAGACTCCAACGCGCTCGCATACTTTTTAAAGCACTCATTCTTTGCATCATCAGTGTGCAATATCGTGGGGCCGTTCCAGCCATTCTTGCATTTGATACCAAAGTGATTGTTCGCCTCTACCAACAACCTGCTGATACCGGCTTCTGTCTCCAGTATTCCCTGGCCCAAAGTAATAGAGGCTGGCACTCCGGTTGCCTTTTGATCGGCAATGGCGTAAGCAGCATATTTGCGCACATACTCTTTAGCCCTTTCCGGATAAGGAAGGTTCTGCGCGACTGATTGCAGCGAACAGAAAAGGAGGATTATTATATTATATAACTTCATTATTTATTGTATTGTCGGGAGCTACTGCAAAAATACTACCATACCGACAAAATTCGTCGGTTGAAATGGTAATATTATCTCATTTATATATTTTTAACGTGGAACAGAATTTGTTCCACGAAACGGAATAAATTAAAGCAATTTAATTTTGTTTTAAGGCGTTTTCCAGCGCATATTTCACGAGGTCCCGCTCATAGCCCTTCTGAAGTAAAAATCGCTGCATTTTAGCCATTTTGGCCCGAATATTGCGCTCTTTTTTGAGTTCCTCGGCCTTCTTTTCAGCAATTTTCAGCAAAATTGCTTCATATTCCTCACCATCTATTTCAGAGAGTCCTTTTTTGATGCAATAGTCAGAAACCTTCTTCGCTTTCAGTTGCTGCGCTATTTTTACCCTGCCCCACTTCAGCAATCTCCACTTTCCACGAGCAAAAGCCCTTGCAAATCGTTCTTCATTCAGCACGCCTGCCGATATCAGTTCCGAGATCTGGTATTCTACATCTGTTTTTCCGAATCCCAGCTCATACAATTTTGTGCGCACCTCACTGTGGCATCTTTCCTGGTATTTACAATAATGTAGAATGGCAGGATCTATCATCCGGAATACGATATTCTATTACAAGTTTTGTTTCCGCTTCTATCTGCCCATATATACCATCAGAATCTGGACATCGCTCGGATTGACGCCACTTATCCTGCTTGCCTGACCCAGTGTAGCCGGCTTTATTTTATTCAGTTTCTGCCTTGCTTCGGCAGACATGGCGGTTAGTCTGTCATAATCAAACGTCTCCGGGATAGTAAGATGCTCCAATGCAGCCATTTTTGATACCAATTCCTGCTCTTTTTCTATGTACACGTCATACTTAGCCTGTATCTCCACCTGCTCAAGGACCAATGGGTCTACTGTCCCTATTTTGGAAGCAAGACCGGGTATAGCTGCAATCATTTCCTTAATGCCTATGCCCGGGCGTAACAATATCTTCAGTGCTTTGGTTCTTTCGGTCAGTTCAGCCGAGTTACTTTCTCTCAGGAAAGCATTTCCTTCATCACCGGAAATACCATATTCAGCCAATATTTTCTTTACTTCTGCTACCTTATTCTTCTTTTCCAGCATCAGGTTCAGCCTTTCTTCTGTGGCCAGACCTATACTTGCACCTAGTTCCGTCAGGCGGAAATCGGCATTATCCTGCCGTAACAGGGTGCGATACTCAGCCCTGCTTGTGAACATACGGTAGGGTTCATCTGTTCCTTTATTGATCAGATCGTCAATTAACACGCCAATATAGGCATCATTACGCTGCAAAACTACCGGTTCTTCCTCCTTCACTGCCCTTGCAGCATTGATACCCGCCATCAATCCCTGGCAAGCCGCTTCCTCATATCCTGTGGTTCCGTTTATCTGACCGGCAAAGAAAAGGTTTTTTACCAGCTTGGTTTCCAATGTGAATTTGAGCTGTGTTGGTGGGAAATAATCATATTCAATGGCATAACCTGGACGGAAGAACCTGCAATTCTCAAAACCGGGCACCAATTTCAGTGCCTTGTATTGTACATCTTCGGGCAGAGAAGTGCTAAAGCCATTCACATATATCTCCACGGTATTCCATCCCTCCGGTTCCACGAACAATTGGTGCCTATCCCGCTCCGCAAATCGATTGATCTTGTCTTCAATGCTCGGGCAATACCTTGGTCCGCTTCCTTTTATCCTTCCCTGGTACATAGGAGACTGATCGAAACCGGTCTTAAGTATCTCGTGTACCTCAGGACTGGTATAGGTGATCCAGCAACAACGCTGTTTTTCTGCCTTTACACGTTCCACGGGCATGTAGGAGAAGCCAACTACTTCTTCATCTCCGTGCTGTTCTTCCATCTTGCTGTAGTCCAGGCTTCTACCGTCTATTCGCGGAGGGGTGCCTGTCTTCAGCCTTGCAGTCTCAAAACCTAGTTCCACGAGTTGCTCTGTGATACCGGTTGCTCCTTTTTCACCCATTCTACCTCCCCCAAACTGCTTTTCCCCTACGTGGATCACACCATTCAGGAAGGTTCCATTGGTCAGCACAACGGCCTTTCCCCTTATCTCCTGTCCCATTCCGGTTACTACACCCTTGATTGTTCCACGTGAAACAATCAGTCCTTTCACCATGTCCTGCCAAAAATCCACGTTAGGTGTTTGCTCCAGCATCTCCCTCCAGGTAGAGGCAAACAACATCCTATCATTCTGCGACCTGGGACTCCACATGCCCGGACCCTTCGACTTATTCAACATACGGAACTGGATAGTGCTCTTGTCGCTCACTATACCGCTATATCCACCAAGAGCATCAATCTCTCGTACTATCTGACCCTTGGCAATACCACCCATCGCCGGGTTGCAACTCATCTGGGCTATCGTCTGCATGTTCATTGTTACAAGCATCACCCTGCAACCCATGTTGGCAGCAGCAGCAGCAGCTTCACAACCTGCATGACCGGCACCAACAACTATCACATCATACTCTAGAAACATAGCAGCAAAGATACATAGATAGCCCCACAGAAGCACCTATAATAATAAAATATTTATACATACGAACACATTGGCATGAAGATTGCGATATACTGGCATAGAAACAATTTATCATTTTAGTTCCACGTGGAACTAAGATATAGTTAAATCATACTACAATATCTCCTACCTTTGTAGCGTTATAGACACACATGCGCAAATCTGGCTACATACAACTACTTGTAAGTGCAGTATTGTTCCTCGCAATACTACCCTTTACACGTAGCCGTGCGCACAGCTACGACCTGGGAATGACACCATTAAAACATGCACACAAAATAACTATTGGTTTCGAGCGACAGGTGTATAGTATATACAAACCAACAACTGTTACCCTTTCACCGAAAACTAAGGCAGCTGCACAAACCTGCAATACAATTCTCCTACGAATGAAACTCACTTCACGATTCAGAATGGAGACAGGTCTCAGCTTCAAAGACATTGACAGGATACTAAACAACAACGGAAAGGTAGCATGCTTCAACCTCAATGAACCATGCAAAATGAGTATACCACTCAACATACAATACCAGTTATTGAGCGAGCGGTCCCGACTTCGACCCTACTTCGGTGCAGGTGTGCAATACAACATAGGTAACAGTAGTACTTCAACAACAACAGAAAGAGACGCTATCAATAATCCATTCCTTTCCAATGAGGTGAAATACCTAAACATCATCTTCACACAAGGACTGATATACGACGTGACACCGGATCTGCAGATCACTCAGTCAATTCACATCTTGCCGGAGAATGGTATAAAACCTATCAGCATCAATTTGGGTATCGGCTACCGGATCAAATAATATCTGTACGTCCATCTTATTTATGTATCTCCGATAACCAATAGTCGGAAGTATTCGACAAATCCCCGGAACCACAACTCTAGTAAACCACCTTGCCGCACCACAATCATTAATCAATCATGCAGCAGAGTAACCCTTGGAGGATATAATACTACTGCCATAGTTATACAAGTAAAAGTAACCTTGCCTGGTATACCCACCCGAAAACAGAAGTACACAAAAAATACTGATTGAATCTAAAAAAGAGATTCGATGAACTGTCTTTTAATGAGCACCCAAATACAATGTTTCCTGTGAAACAATGTTGACATGACATCTACTTACTGCCAGCTCAGTAACGACAAACGTGCACAAACCTTGCGTGACACGCTGGTTCTATAACATACACTCCAAGCACAGATATCCTATCAAAAAAATGCTTCCGTGAAACGCAGTACACACGACATCAACACAAAAACAAATTATGCTACCGATACAAACGCGAACAAACTTTCGCGTCACACGAATGAACAAGTATCCGGAGGTAAGAACAAAAATATAATATCAAAAAACGATAAGTAAAAATATAAACAATTTACAATACAAATTACCTGCGTAAAAAAGGCCCAGTCGTTTGACTGGGCCTTTATATAAAAATTGTACTAATTACTTAACGATAACAAACTTCCTTGAAAGTGCTTTCGTATCGGTATTGATAACGAGGAAATAGTTACCTGCAGCAAGCTTGCTGGTGTTCAGGTTGAAATCTTCGTTCTTAACATTGTTGTGTACTTCTTTGCTCACGTAACGGCCAAGACCATCGATAATAGTGTAAGTAACAGTCTTTGACATTTCTTCCATTGAAAGATTTACATGAACGTATTCTTTCGCCGGGTTAGGGAACAGCTCAACCTTAGTGTCTACTTTGCCTGTTTCATAAACCGCATCAACTGATGGGTTATTGTTAGCAATCATAGCAACTGCAGGAATGATACCCCTTGTATTAGCAAAGTTGAAAGAGTCAACAGTGCCAATGTAGTTACTGAACGTGCTTGGTACAGGTATGTTGCCCTGAGTAGGGTTAGCAGAGATGTCATCAACTGAAGTCTGCACCATGTTTGAGTAATCGAGGATACCTGCAGCTGAACTAAGAGCACGGCCATAGATACGTGGAAGTGGGTGCATGATACCGTCAGTGCCAAGGAAGTGACTAACAGGCACCTCAACAGCGAGGTAATACCATGTGTTACCTTCAAGCATGATAGTCTTCGGGTTACCTGTTGTTGGATCTCCCATCTTGCTGAAATTAAGCGTAGCACCTGATGTGTCATTAACACCATCGAATGCGTGGCTACCCAAAGAAACCAACTCCAATTCACCATTCTGCAGAACGCTGTCTGCTGGCTGGCTATTAGAACCATCTACCCATTTGAAGAGATAAATGTTAGTCGGGGTACCAAGAATACCACCGGCATTTGTCGACAACGAATACTGCACACGAGATATTGCCGTACCGGCATTCTTTACGAAATACATAGGACCCCAAATGAATGGATCAGTACTGCTGTAAGAAAGACCTATTGTACGAACAGGAACTTTGTTCACAAAATCGTAACGTCCCTTTGAGTACAGACTATCTGTTACATAGAAAGAGCTTGTGAGACTGTTATCACTAGGGTATGCATCAGCAACTGAATGTGTGATGTTGTATGTAACATCAAACCTGCCTGTTCCCGAAGCAGCCAGGTCATACTCACCAGCAGATGGGTACATAGCATAGATCGAGTCAAGTTGCGGGAACGAAGTAAGTGTTACTGTGCTTGTATGCTGTACTGATGGAGTAGAAGAACCACTTGGAGTGAAAGATGTAGAAGCAGTTACATTCACACCGGTTACATCGTTTGTACCATAGTTCGCAATAAACGCACCATCCATCATTTTATATGCAAATGGATTACCGGTTGCACCAAGCTGGTTAGACGGAACAGCGTAGTTGTGCCAGTTAGCAACACCACCCGGAACAAAGCCCAGATCGTTAGCCATTCCAAGACCCCATGGAGTAATTGTGAAACGTGCTGTATCACCTGCACGGTAAAGACCTGTGATAACATCACCCTCCTCTTTAGAGATCATAAATACAGGAATTGTCACACCAGGTGCAGAACACACAGAACCAGCACCCATACCGATAGGACCACCGTTCTGGTTATTTACGATAACACATGCAACAGCACCACCGGCCTGCACATTCAGTGCTTTACAAACAAACTCAATACCACCGCCGCGATATACATATCCTATCTTGCCGGCCATAGAACCAGCAACCATAGAAGAGCCTGCAAGCGTGTCACCACCCAATGGTGGCATTACGATCTGCGTGTTAATAATTGGAGTAGTAACAGTAGCACCCCACGGAGTAGTACCGGTACCGGGATGTGTATACACTTTCGGACCTGCAACCGCAGCCGGACTGTTTACCACAAACCTCAAACCCACATAATCAGCGTACCAGTTCGACTCAGCAGTAGCACCGCTGATAAGTGTCCTCGAACCAAATGCCAACGGATGGATCTGGCCATTAGCAACACCTGCACCAGCAATGCATGATGCCAGTAATAGATTTTTCAGTGTAATCATTTGCTTCATAAAAAGATATTTTTTTTATTTTAGTTCGACAATTTAGGACTATTTTATAAAATAAACAAAAATTAACTCAATACCCCGTATAATCAAAGCCTATTGCATCAAATACCTAGTACTTTGAAAATTACTTACTTATCTCCAGCATTCTGTCCATCGGTTTCTTAGCAGCCAACCTCAAAGATTCCTCCAAAAGTATCTCTGGCTGTTCATACTTCAGACAAACATATATTTTCTCTAAAGTATTTCGTTTCATGTGTGGACAAGCGTTACATGCACAAGCGTTATCAGGTGGTGCAGCAATAAAAGTCTTTGTAGGAGAACCCTGAATCATTTTATGTAATATCCCGGATTCTGTAGCTACTATAAAAGTATCACAACTGTCATTCTGTGAATATTCGAGTAATGCTGTAGTACTTCCCACAAAGTCAGCAATTCTCAGAACAGCATCCTCACATTCCGGATGCGCAATAAGCTTCGCCTCAGGGTGTCTGGTCTTCAGCTTTGTTATCTTTTCCAAAGAGAACAACTCATGTACCATACATGTGCCGTTCCACAGCAACATATTACGCCCTGTAACCTTGTTTATGTACGCCCCGAGATTCTTATCAGGAGCAAATATTATCTTCTCGTCAATGGGCAAACTGTCAACTATTGCCTTCGCATTAGAAGAAGTACTTATAATATCACTCAACGCCTTTATCCCTGCTGAACAGTTGATATAAGAAATAACAGTATGGTCAGGATGTTGCTCCTTAAACTTCCTGAACAGATCAGGTGGACAACTATCACTCAAAGAACAACCTGCTTTCAGATCAGGTATCAGTACCTTCTTTGTCGGATTGAGAATTTTGGCAGTTTCAGCCATGAAGTGAACACCGGCAAAAACTATAATGTCAGCATCGGTCTTCGCTGCATTTCGGGCCAAGCCCAGACTATCGCCAATATAATCTGCAATGTCCTGTATATCCGGATCCTGGTAATAGTGTGCCAGGATAACAGCGTTCTTTTCCTTCTTTAGTTTTTCTATCTCAGCAAAAAGATCCAGGGAAGGATCTACATCAATATCAAGATAACCCAATTCTTCCAACGTCTGACTCATGCTACAGTTCTAAAGAATGAAATAACAACAAAATTAGAACACAAATTCCGTACCACTTCACAATTTCCACATCTGTAATAATAGTAAATAAAAATTTTTTTAAAAAAAGGACTATTACTATTACGGTGGTGAATTAGGGGAATAATGAGGGTTATCCCTATTGCTATTATCAGAAAGTGAGTTTATACACATAGCACTCTATGTTTATCAACAACGTACAATGCAGTAAAATAGCCATTCTCACAGTATTGATGTGGATTGTGTATAAACATAGCTGTTGGCAAATAAGAGTAGGTTAATATCGTAGCATGTTGTGGATTAGGTCTAACAACAGAGAAAATTTCCCTGCCCTCAATCTTTAAAAAGCACTTTCTGCCTCTTGGGTGTTAGTTACTTACGCCTAAGTATACACTTACCAACAGCAATTAAGGGTTATCTAACAATAAGATAATGGTAATGTAACTTTTACGGGGCTTTCCGTCAGTATGTTGAAAATGAAGCAGTTAACTGTGAATAAACCGTTGGCAAACCGGAAGTAACTCACAAAAACCAAAAAAACTGGGTTTTCTTGTTCATTTGACTACATTTGCAGTCCCAAATGCGGGTGTGGTGAAATTGGTAGACACGCCAGACTTAGGATCTGGTGCTGCGAGGCTTGGGGGTTCGAGTCCCTCCACCCGCACTCAAATAAAAACGGAGAGCAACGGCCTCTCCGTTTTTGTTTATAATTCTCTCCTACTCTGTTTCCTGCTCTGATAAAAGTTTTAATATTTTATAAAGACACGACCCTATGTGATACTTGATTGTGAACTCATAAATTCACTCAATCCAGCCCCAAGTCTTTGTTATACATCTCCGTGGCCATGCGACCCATAAATAACAGACGGTTGGTTTTGGGGTCGTAAAAGTTAACCAACATGGTAGGCTCATCGCGGGTACCATCGGTTATGTCGGAGTTAACAGATGGTACCTTTTTATGTTTCGGATTCCTGATCTCTGCCCTGCCCGATAAAATGAGAAATGCGCCCACACCCCTTTGCAGTAAGGGTTCCAGCCGGGTGCGGTATTGGTTCCTTATGGCAGGATACAGTTCCAGTTCATATCTTCCGGAAGTATCAAGACGAGAGCTGAGCCCGTATGTAGAGTCACCGGTCTCGGCAAGTAACAGCAGCGCTTTATCAATGTCCTTTATGCGGAAGGAAATGATATATCCCTGAAAAGCAACATGCACCTGTGGTTCCTCCCACAACCTGTTCATGATAACGGTTCGCTGTCCGCAGCAACAGACCGATAATAATAACAATACAGGCAACAGTATCCGGGTCATATTGTGGCTTATTTTTGTTATCCACACTAAAGTACGGAAATCAACTAATTTTAGCCGCAAATAACCAACCGATGAAGAGTTTCGCAAGCGACAA
>JACCEA012419758.1_pt1 | contig 18384 bp, 3 predicted proteins | sample 7449851 | NCBI WGS metagenome assembly JACCEA01 (sample SAMN15323453, study PRJNA562643) | freshwater metagenome | isolation source: river surface water | place: USA:Blue River Watershed | collected 2017-08-18
AAATTGTTCCGGTTACTAAGTTAGCACGCCATGGTTGGCTATCTAAATTAACTGCAACTACTTTAGAGTTAGTAACACTCTCAAGCACACGGACATTAGCATTGCTAAATTGAGTAATGTAATCACCGGCATTTGCAGTAATAGCTTCTGTTAGTTCCAGTTTGTAAGTAACATAATCGGCTGTTCTTAGACTACGATTAATATTATTAAAATAGACACCAGACCCGGTAATAGTCTGAATTTGACTACTATCTGATACAATGTTTCCGGCTAGGATCACATTTGCAACACCAGTCCCGTCCACCCCACGTCTAATCTGACGTAGTGAATTTAAAGTTATCAATTGAACGTTAGCCGAATTTACATATACATTGCTATTAGCATATACGTTTCCTGTAGTCATGTAAACATTGTTGTCCAATGATATTAATGTATCTAGTGCTATATCTGTGTTTGCCTGCCAAGGAGTTGCGGTAGAATACTTTGCTGCATCGTATCTTTGATAATAATGTATTTTTTCGCCGTTAATAAAAATCACGCCAGGATTACCAAGGCTTGGTGACGGAGCAGGCAACTTACTAGCGTCTACGACTAAAATTTCGTCATCTGTTAAATTTAAATTAGCAGATAGTGTAGTAGTAGCGTTAGCACTTATTCTGGTGTATTCAATATTTGCACTCATTGGTTGGAATACTCTAAATCCGTAAGTTGCTGTATTACCAACGGTGTTACTAAACACACGCATTTCTAATGCATCGTATAGTCTTCCAGGAATTAGCTCTTCTGGTGCATGACTTACATAGGTATCTACATACGCACCACCAACAATATTAATATCTTGCGGTCTAGTTCCTAATTCTGTATCTAAATATGTGCTATAGATATTTGAATCTAAAACTGTTTGTAAGTTTAGATAAGATATAGTTACATTTACATTGCCACCAGTATTAATTGCTGAAATATTTGCTCCAGCAGCTATACCATTAACGCTGATGTTGTCAAACGACACCACAAATTCTGGTATTGTATATATAACATCTACTGTAGTGGAGTTAGACACCGATTGTAATACATAAGCATTAGCTGTAGTATTGGATTGTGTAATGTAATCTCCAGAGTTTGCTGTTATTGGTGTGTCTAAAAGAAGTTTATATGTAGTTTCAACTGGTTGTCCGGTCAATGTCATTGAATCTCTGTCAACGTTCACGATAGTGAAATATCCGTTGTTTTGGAATTCAAATGGCACTAACGCTTCAATTCTAATAGTTTGGTCTAATTCAAATCCCAATAATTGGAAATTAACCAAGTCAACGTTACCGCTATTAATTGTTAATCCAGTATAGTCAAACGAAATAACATTACTTGTAATTTCAAATGCATTTGTTCTAAATTCTGGGCCTTCGACTGTGATACCTGGATATTCTATTCCATTAATTAATTGTGTTAACGATTTACCGGGCATACCTATTTCAGGTTCGTAGTATGCAACTGTTCTATCTGCTGCGTTAAGCAACACATTACCGCTATCAATTCTAGAAAAACGAGTAAAATCAAATATTCCATCAGTTGTGACATTAGCATTTGTGGCAAGATACGCCTGGTTATTATATACAACAATATTACCAGAGGTGATATAGATATTACCAGAGTCTACTAATGTGTTTCCGGATACAACCACAGTGTTAGTATAAGCGGTGTTAGGTTGCCATACTACTAAATTGCTACTATAAGCGAATCTATCAAACTTAATTAGAGTATCAATACTTCTAACTAAATTATAACTCAAGTTAGCTTGTGCATTATAAAATTCATTTTTAAGTAGAGGATATGCTGTTGCCCCAACACCGTCGCCATTAATGAACACCGTCGGTGTTGACGTGTAACCCGACCCGGGATTTGTTACTGTGATTCCATTAACTTTTCCATTAGCGTCAATTGTGGTTATTGCCGATGCACCATTACCACCGCCGCCAGTAATTTCAACATTAGGAGGTAAGGTATAATTTAGCCCAACGTTTCCAATAATATAGTCAGTGATCTTAAACTTGTAATTATTAGCCCAATCAGAATATAAATCCGTTTGGAATAATTCTGCATCGCTTGGGTTAGAAATATCCGGGATTCTAAATGTATTGTATCTTGAATCGTACGAACTCGGTAAGTCAAAATCAGTCCAGTCGCCGTTTGCTAGATCTTGGCGATAATAGCTTGGAACATATTCTCTAATTTGAGTCCTGTAAGGTTTTACTTCTTCAATGTAATCATTATAGAAATTCTGGTTATCTCTTACATAATTCGGGAACTGCTCAAGGGTTCTTAAATTATGATATACGTCAATGAAGCTAGTCTTAAAAATCCAATCAGGATTTTTTTGCTCGGCAAAAATAAAGTTTACTAGCGTCAAGAACAGTCTATTAAACTCGTTACTTAGATTCCCAATTAAAATTTCTCTATATACGCTGTCGTAGATATTTTTTAGTTCTTGGACTGCTTGCGGATCATACCCCACAGAATCGTAAACTGCACTATCGTATCCGGCGCCGACTGTTACGTCATAAACTTCTGTACTAACTTCAAAGGTGCCGTCCTCGGCGCCAATTAAACTAAAAGTGTTATCAGACTGGACTTCGTATAGAATCCATTTACCTTGTCCATTGTCAAGAACTTTAATGTAGTCTCCTGCTGTTGTACTCAATGATTGGATATCACTAAAGATATTAACAATGTATGCAATATCTTTTCCGTTTTGATAAGTGCTGTCATACCAAACAACAGGGTTCCAGAATAAGTTAGTCTTATAACTTTGTAACTTAAACAATTCAAAGGATTTATTTGTAGAGTTGAATCTGTAAATACTCCACTTTCCTTGATATGTAGAATCACTAGGTATTAAAATACGATACCCGTCCGGGAACGCATCAAGATCTAAATAACTTAAATCTGTTACGCTTTCAGTTCTAGTATCAAACCCAGATAAAGGCAACGGATCTTCTAATAATAACGACGACGGCGTAGTAATTAACAGTATTGGATAATTTACTAAAATTGCATTGAGTGTTTCAACGTATTCCTGTAATGCATTTAGTCTATTCAAGACCATTGTCTGCCGAGGGAAATTAAGTATACCTAGTTTGTCTTGAGCTTTTAGTGCCGGGTCAGGAACAATTAAACCGTTGTTATCAAAGCCAGCAATACTATCCTTTAGCTTATCAATTGCACGAATTGGAATAGACTCTGCGCCGGCATTTTGTTGAACTAATTGCCATTCACTATGTACCAGATTACTATTTCTAACATCGGCAACGTTAATATGAATTGCTACATTATCCCCAACTAGTTGGTCAGTGCCATTGTATACCGCTACCGAATTTGGAGCTAGTAATGCCAAATACGGAATTCCCTGATCTTTAGGATTAGTGATGTACGATTCTAGCGATCGCACACTCAAAGTTCTACGAGCTCGATTTATGTCAACGCTAGTTTTACCGGATACCCAATAATAATATTTTTGATTTATAATTCCCGTAGCAGGATCTACTACAGTCACTGAGCTATATGCCGAGTCATCGGGGTGCTTTGGTACTCCATCGCCCACTGCTTCTGTATACTGACTGGGTAGAAAATCACTTTCTACCCATTCATAAATTACTACTTGACTACCCGGGAATAAACTGCCCCAATTTTTTACTCTGTATTGAATAATATCTTGTTCGTAATCAATAAAGCTTACTAAAGATAAATCCCACCAAGTTTTACCTACGTGTCTATCTGCCCAGTAAAAATCTGTGTTACTTATTAGTGCAGACTTGTTGGTATTGTTATAACTTGCTGGATCATACTCTTCTTTGTAGTCAAGTTCTTGGTCGACTGTTCCTAACAATTTTCCTTTAGCTGGATCAATATAATCAAAGAAATCTAAAATATTTTGAGAAACTGAGTTATAAAGGAACGCACTGTTCATTGCGCCAATATCTACCCTTGGCTCTTTATGTCTCGTTAGTGTCCATCCAGATTTAGAATCTTGGTTATAGTAATAATACAAACTACCGCCTTCGGGAACAATGTCGTAATCGTTTGACACTCCGGTAATTAGATAATTTGATTTTAACTCAATTGCAGCACCAAAATTAAAACCAGTATTAAGATTTGGGCCCACTAATTTTTGAGTAAATGCAAATAACGACGGATTATCTACATCTTCGTACGGATTGGCCATTAAATTGTAAATGTATACTGCGCCACTATCTCTAATTAAATCAACAAATTTAGTACCGTTACTGTCAAACGTTGTCGGTGTTGCTGATTCGGGATCGATGCTAATTGGAATACTAATGTCAGCTCCGTCGCTACCAATTGCTAGCGTTCCGCTTCCTTGGTCAACTTTTAAAGTTGACCCAAATACTTCGCCTGCAGAGTCTGGGTGTTGTATAATTTGTACATATTTGTAATCATCTATTCCAAGATCTTGCAGAGGTGTACCGGCATTACCTGACACAATGTTTAGTTTATTTGCAGCAACAACTACATCACTATCAATCTTCAATCGTCCATTGCTGTCAGATGCAGTGACCCCTGGTATATTTGTACCGTTGATGTTTGATACTACTGTAGCAAGACTAGTTCCTGTGAAAGTAACCACTCGGTCGTTAATTATAATGCTTTCACCTATCGTTACTGTAGGATTTTGTATCGTGCCGGTAATTGTGCCATACACTCGGCCTATATTAAGATATCTTGTAACTGTGCCAAATCGGTAATTTGCTTCTTTATACTCCGGGCTTGATACGTAGAGGTTGCAGCCGGTAGTACACATAGTAAGATGCGAACCAAACAACCCGCCAGATAGTCCAACGGTCTCCGGATATATTACTTGGTCTAAAATTAGTTGATTGCTTTCGACCCTTAATCTATTTCCAGCTAGAGGGATATCAAACCCTGCAAACTGAATAATATTCATGCCAATAGTATAATAATCTGTACCGTTTATTAGTAAATTTCCATTAAAATAAACATAGAATACAGTTCCTAAATTATCTGGTAATGTGAATGTATTAGTAATTCCGTTGGTTACAAATTCAGTTACTGTCTTATGGTAAACATACACCGCGCCTGCATTTTCTAACCCATTTACAGTAGTTGTACTAGCACCAACAGCAATTACAGACCCGTCTTGGTTACATACCACCGCTGAGCCAAAATTACTACCAGAAGCCGATTCGGCTGCAACTGGCAAAGTAGTTAATAGAGAATAAAAATTAGTTCTCTTCTGTACAGTAATTCTTTCCCCAGTCGTTGGCGCTGTTGTAAAAATAATTCTGTCCGGGGAAGTAGCAACCGTATAGTCAATCCCTGGGAAATATTCCGCCGATCTCAACGGAGCTGTTACAATTATATCTGTAGCCTCACTAACAGAGAAACTTAGATTAAATGTATCAACACCGGTTGATCCTATAATGTTTTGAGTTGCTTGATCTCGTGGGTAATTTAATGCATAGCAATATGTTTTATTTGCACCAGGCGCACCAATATATAGATACTTGGCATCGTCACTTAGCGACAAGGACGATCCAAACCCGTCGCCAGCAGCACCGGTGCTATCGGCTAGAATTTGAATTAAAACTTGATTTTCAAATACGTACACAACACCCTGTCCGGTAGCAGAGTCCGGCGCTGCTACTACTAGGAAGCTGGAACTTCCTGACGTGGCAGTTGCAAGCTGTTTACCAAAACTATCTAACGCCGAGTTATTCCCCCACAAGAAGCCGTAACTGTCCCACGAGTTAGAACTATTTCTTGCATAGATACTTACTCTACCCGACGAACTATCAGGTGCGCCAGCATATAGGTAAAGTGCAGCAGAATCTAATGCAATTGAGCGACCAAAGTGATCGTTTCCAGCATATTGACTTTCACCTAACTGAATCTTGTCTTGGAAATTCCACGGTTCAGTTTTTGTATATACTCCCCAATTTCCTTGATTATCTAAATTTTCAACCCAAATCTTATCGTCAAATATCCACCCATCATTGGGTGTATTTTCAATTACAGCCGTGGGAGTTGATAATTTGCTGCTCTTTAATTTGTAAACTATCCCGTTACCCAGAACAGCTTCGTCGTTTATCAATGATTGAAGATTATTATAAATTGTTATTAAAAATCTTGTGCTATCAATAACCGAATCAACACGATATATTCCGTTGTATCTTTCGTCAAAATTTTTCAATGCGATTAGATCGCCGGTGCTAAGGCCATGCTCGGCACTCATCACTAACTCTGCTTGAGAATCAATGTTGAATCTTAGGACAAAAGCTAATCCCGGGACATTAGTTGCACGATAGACATTCCATTGTTTACTAAAATCTCGAGCTGTCCATACGGTATAACCAACTCCCATGTTTTTAACGATATCACTATATTTGGTATAGTCAGTTATATCATAAATTGTAGCGTCAACATCATCAAGATTAACAAATCCGGCTACCGGGAAAGGTTTTAGTTCTGCCGGTTGATCCAACGACTCTGTTCGTAAAAAGTTGGCTTTAAACGTGCCACTAATTTTGTAGACGTCTGTACTATTAAAGTTCTTGATATCTATTTGTGCCGTTACAGAATCGTCTGTTAATTGGAATACTGCAGGATTATTATCAAAATCAGATTCTGGTAAAATAAATTCGTAGAATTGATTAATGTCCAATGCACCATACTCACCTACCCTAACTGCCCAATTCTCGAAGAAGTTTAGCTCAGTGTTAAGATTATTAAACTGAGCTCCTTTGAGTGCATTAATTGCATTTGCAGTTCCGCCTTGTTTAATCAACCCCTGATAAAATTTACTTTGAGTAACAATGTCAATCCCTAAGTTAGTAAAGTACTGCCTTGGTCTAAATCCTATTAACCCATTGCTAAACAACTGAATTTTTTCATCAAGCGGCTGATCGTTAATATCGTAATACTTTAATGCTTGACCGGCGTTAGTTGCAAAATTGTTAACAATACCAGATCTTAATTCGTCCTGCCCTATTTGTTTCCATAGAGTTGGTTGGAACTGGTCCTCTGCAGATATATTTTCAATAGCTGTGTAAAATCTTGACTTATTACTTACAATAGATCCTTTTAAGTAATCTTGCCCGGGGCGCCATTCGTCAATTTGATCGCTACTATAGATATAACCAGGCAGTTCTAGATTGCCGTTCCAGAATCCAGTTTTGGCTCCAACTAACTTTAATCTATACTGTCGGTTTCCAGTCTCTGGAACATAAACAATATCTCTAAACACCGTGGTGTTGTCAAGAACTAACAAGTGTTCGTACTGAACTAAACTAAATTCAGCTAAGCCGACAGTCTGCTCTGCTAACGATTTAAATGTGAATAAATTATTATCTCTAATGATAGTAAAATTGTTCTTCCTAATAGGCTGATAGTTAATATCAAGTATTTTACTTCCGTTAGTAGTATTTGTAATTTCGTCAACTACAGCCGATTCGTTAAAAACTTTTAACACTGTTGACACCGGACTTAGAACAATAATATTTCCTGTTCTCCATCCCTGACTTGACCAGTGTAAAAACTCTTTGGCACTCAGTATCCAATCTTTTTTCTCGTTTAGTAGATTTTCTCTATCTTCAAAAATAAATCCTTGTGCAACTAGATATCTTTGATAGCTTACTAAGAAATCAACAACCTGCTGCTTTGTGTTAAATTCAAAACCGTAAGGTATAGTAATTTTTTGATTTTTAAAATCTTTGTAAACTGTTCCTCGTTGTCCACTTGATTCGATTATATAAGCATTATTATTTGGTAAGCTAGGTATAATATAGAAATACGGATTGGTAGAATTATAACCACTAACTGTATAGCCATTGGCGCTTTTTTCTACAATAACTGCCGAGTATGTGATTTTATTTAAAGGTGCGCCTTTATACAGTTCTATACTGTAGTTTTCTTCAGGAATCACAACACTGTCGTTGATACTACTAGGACTAACTTGCTCGGCCAACAATTCCAAGAATCGTTTGTCAGAATAACCTGCCATCTTATAAGATAACTGTACTGATATTCTACTTAAATTGTCTTTAAGAACTGCGCCAGCATCAGTAATGCCTAAATTTTTAATGTAGTCTCTAATCCAATTTAAATAACCGGCACTACGTTCTACAGTATTGTCCGGTAGAGTGTAACCGTTTATTCTTAGTGTTGTTGGTTGTATATGCAAATTGTTGAACTTATCAACAAATTGTCCAGTAGTTGTGCTTCTATTATATGCTTGAACATCCGCTAGCAATGCAAAGTATCGAGCAGGTTTTCCAACTGCTAATGCAAATTGCACTGCAAACGGATAGTCACTGCTTCTTCTCCAGGCTAGTTCTGTAGGACCAATGTCGCCAACTGCAAAACTTGAATTAGCATTTGCACTATCAAAATCAGTAACTAAAAACTCATCAGGACTGCGTAAATTACCATTATCATCGACTGGAATCACCGAAGTAAGACCGGGTCTGCTATATCGTAAATCAATACCAGCGCGAGGACCGGCGTGAATATATCCGGACTCAAGATCGCTCCACAATACTAGATTTCCGCCAGTGTAAGGTGCGGGACCATATCTAGTATTCCACCAGTCTGGTTTTTCGCTAAATCCCAACATTTCCCAAGGATGGGTATGTGGTCTATCTGTGTCGAAGAAATATCTGAAAATGCTGCGCCATGTGCCCGGCAATGTTTCGCCGTTGACGACGTCTCTAAATTTTTTATAGTTCCACGTAAATGCATCTGAAGCTTCAAACGTATTATTAGTAGTAAAATCAACTCTGTTTGTTCCTACCCAACGCAAGAAACTTTGACTTAATAGCTGATTAAACTCTTGTCTTGAATAATCTAATATTCTCCACTTTCCGGGGATATAATCGTTTATGTTGAAACTAACAGGATCGTATTCTACTTTTATATTATTATAAATTCTTCTTTCAAGTTCTAGCAACAGATAATCTCTATAATCCCCAAATGCAGGAGTTATGCTACCATCGTGTCCTTGAATTACTTGTATAGGAGTGCGGTAAGTGTTATCTGTAAATATTTCCGGAATGTATTTAGGATACAACCCTAGCTTAGTTGGAGTTTCCGGGATATAACTACCATCAGTATTGTTATATTCAACAATGCTAATAATATCGTTGTATAATAAGTTAAATGAATCTTGGATTACTACAGCAGGGCGTGTTTTATCAAAATAGTAGTCCTGACCTTTTACTAGTAGAGATGTTGTAGTAACTCCATTTAATTCTCTAGTCAAATAAACAAGCACTGCTTTGTTGCTTACAATTGAATCTTGGAAGATTGAAGTTATTTCATATGATCGAATATCTGTATCAAATACTGTATAGCTAGGTAATGCTACTCTCTCATCTGCACCATGGGGTACCATGTCGCTGTAATGCCACGGGAAAGTGTCTGTTTTAACACTGTTTAATGCAGCCATTATTGAATCAACACATTCTGCAATGTTACTTCTATCTAAATCTAAATTAGCAGCTAATTCTAAAAATTTAATTTTAAATTGCGAATATTCTCTTGCTGCCAGTCTTAATGAATCAATAAAATTCATCTCAGGATGGTTTAAGAATAATCCGGCGTAAATTACTGGGGCACTATGTTGTAGTATGCTGCCGCCACGAGTAGTAAAATTAATGTCTCTAATATTGCTATTGCCCGGAACGGCACCAATGATATCAAGACTATTATTTTTATACTCTATTAGATGATTACGCATTTGCCCAAGTGTTAATGTTTCAATATCTGTATTGAGACTATTAACATCAAAGTTAAGAGGTACTTGGTAAAAACCCTGTGCTGACGCAGTTGTTTGATTAAAAATGCTAATAAAAACAACGGCGCCGTTGGTTAATAAACTTGGGTCAACAAGAACAGCCAATTTATCAACTACTTTAGTAATACCAAATTGGCCGCTGGGTACTGGTGTGTTGTTAACAACGACTTTAATGTTCGGAATATCAACACTTACGTCTGGCAAAATGTCTACAGGGAATAAGTTAGTAGTCCCATCGTATGTAAAATTAAAGATCTGATATTGTTTACTAAAGTTTGAATTAATAACCCAGGTGTTTAAACGAGTGCTAGTAATTCTACTTAAATTCTTTTGAATTAACCCCGTGTTCACTGATATAGTGTTAGTAACACCTGCACTTAAAATGTAATCAAAAGTGTCTAGGTCAAAGTTGTTCTCAAACTGTATGTCGCCTTGGGTTACTAGATTTTTGTAACTTAAAGGAAAACCTAATACTGGATCATTCGTGCCAGTTCCTTGTTTATAAGAAAATAGTTTACTTCCAGCAAACGTAGTACCCGAATAGACTAAATTGTCGCCAAAGCTTATACCCTCTTGGTTAATAATATCAAACAACGGAGCTTGATTTACTGCGGTTTTTTGTTGCGATTCGATCCAAATCGTTCCGTTAAAATACCATTGCTTTTGTCCATTGTCACCGGACTTAACAATAATAGTTTGTCCTTCTTCTACTGTAGCATCTGACGCTTCTACAATATAAGCTCTATAGATCAATGGATCCGGTGCATCGGTAGTGAGTTCTATACTGAAATCGTATATTTTATTTCTGACGTCAAGATTCTCATCTTGACTAAAAATGATTCTATCTCCGTGGACTAAAGTTATAGATTTGTCGCCTACTGTAACAGTTAGTTCAGTTGGTGCGTCAGGTATAATATACGGACAAATAACGCCCTGTACTTGTGTGTATGCGTCTGTAATAACGTCATCTAAGATATCAACTGGATTCTTGGCTTCTGTACCAAAATTAAATAGTTGTAAATTTGGTTTAAACTCAATGATTGGTCTTTGCGCACGATTATTTTGATTTAAAACTAAATCGTTATTGTTATACACAGCAGTAGCTTCGATAACAGCTACATGGAACCATCTATTACTTCGCGACCAACCGTTTAAATCAGCACTACCTCTATTAATTGTTAGGTAGTCGGGCACCGATAGATCGTTGTTTAGTTCAGGACAAACAAGATCACTCACCGGAACTAAAGTAATTGACGTGCCTACTCCCTCAACATAGTACGTGTTATTTGCATAAGGAGCGACCGCACTCGAATCAAACGTTACTTTTAATCCGTTGGTAAACACTATGCCACCTGGACTAATATAGTTTGCTTGTCCGATGATCTCAACCGAAGGGTCAATTGTTGCTACTGCAGGATCAATTAATTGTATCCCACCAACTGCATTATCAGTTTGGTTACTTTGGTAATATAATAGATCAATTGGCGCAGTAATTGCCGGAACTTCATGGTAGATATCTAATCTGCTATAAAATTCTTTACCAGCATTTGATGCTCCAGCAACTATTCGTACTTTCTGTTCGTTATTAACATTAAACTTACTAGTAAGATAAATTCGTTGATTCCCATCTTCGTCATCAAATACGCCTATGCTATAGATATTGTTTCTTTGACTTAATGGTACTAAAACATCTTGATCTAAATAAATTACATTATTTTCTATTCTAGTGGTGTTATGCCAGTAAGTGTCGTCGATGAACTCGTTATTGACAAAAATTATAGTAGCATCATCTAGATTTAGTGTTATGCCATCAAGTCCTCCTAAGACATCTCTAAGGTCACTAACTAAACATCCTTGTAATGCTTGATAGCTTAAACTGGTTGCGTAATCTACATTGTCAACTACTGGCATACTTGACCATTGAATCTGTGCAGATTGTAACGGTACTTGAAATACTGTTTCGCCTACATCTTGGCCATTGTCTGTTACTCCCAAAACTGATCTAGTTGACAAATTAGGTGTTGCAGGATTAACACCCAACGATCCCGGAGATGTTTGAATATAAAACTTATTTCCGGGCTCGTTATTAATAAAGGTATATCTTCCACCTCTTGCTAATGTTAGAATCGGGTTTGGTGCATCGTCGTGTCCACTGAATCTATAAGTTTGAGTAGTAATATCAAAAGTAACTGTAAAGGTTTGCTCTAAAGGAACTTCGCTTGCACTCACGGTTACAGCGTCGGGTCCGTTTTCTAACCAATAATATTGTGCAAAATTAACAAACTTATCTAAATCAATTTGAGGGTCATACGAATAATATTCGTTGTTAAACAGTCTGTTATGATCATTACCCAGCCCACCGTAAAAATTAATTTTGTTTACGATATCGGTGTATGTTGTAGCAAATGTCAACGCACCAGTAGTAGGATCTTTAATAATAATACTGGGTTCCAGCTGATAGTCTTGTCTATCTTTTGTTGGTTCAGTGATATAACTATCCGATGTTTTATACGACGGCGCCAATTTTCTACCAATATACCCGTTGACCTTAATAAGATTTGGCTCACTTATTAATTGGTCTACTGTGGCATTTAGAAATTTTCTATTAGTATCGGTTCTAAAAATTTCAGGTAAAAACTGAAGTGTCTTAAAAGCTGCCATTGTTTATCCTATTAACCTGTTATATTCAATTGAGCTGCTGTGATAGCAGAAATAATTTGTACGTTGTCTACTGTAGCTGCACTTATTAAAATTTCATCTGGATCCGCATCAATTTGGTAAAGTGTTCCAAATTGGCTTCCAGTATTAGCCGGCACAATAACAATGCTACTTACATTAGGAACTAAAGTTGTATGCAAGTATGCACTTAGTTCACTAAAATAAAATGTTTCGCCAAAGTCCCAGTTATTAATATCAAAATAGTTATTGATAGCAGCAATAACTTGACTCTTAATTTCGTTGTCGCTAACGTTAACATTAGGATTCTTAATTACTTTAAATGTAGCCCTTAATGCTGCGTCAGCTTTGTTACCAAATAGTGGCTTAAAGACTGCCGGATTGTAAATTATGCTATCGCTAATAGTCTTATAAGCTTCAATTGATCCAAACTCTGTTTTAAGGTCGTCGATTGTAGGTGCCACTGGCTCGTTGATTTTGCTGCTGGTATCAGTGATATATGCAAAATAGTCGTTTGCGTAAGTCTTGGTAAGAATATAAAAATCAATCAAATTATTTGGGCTTGGGTCAATTCTTCTATTGTTCGGAGCGTTGTGCTTGTACTGGAACTGTAGATCTTGTCTACCAATGCGTGCAATATAATTTGTTACTATGCTTAGAGTTGTTCCTTCAGACTGATAAAACACATCTTCGTCTGTGGCATAAAAAATAGTACCAACAGCATATAAAGAAATGTTTGTTAAAATTGCTTGTTGTGTTGTATAGGAACTAACAATCTCCAATTGATTTACTGGATCGTACTGTAAAAAGTTGTATTGGTTAGTTGATTCAACAAAATATACATACTTGTTTTCTGTATTAATTGAAGGGGCAACTAAATTAATAAACAAATCTGGATCGTCGGGGACCTCGTCAAGATTCTCGTCGGGGAAAGTAACCTTGATTTTTCTGTTATCGTCAATACCATCTGCCCCCACTGCTCGTTGCCAAATGCGGTATGCTTGGCTATAGAATAGAGCATTACTTGAATCAGGTTCTGTGTTTGTACGTAATACTCGAATACTATCTATCAAAGTAGTTGCTGTTCGACTGTCGTATACTCTAACATCTGGGTCAAAATAAAATCTTGTTTCGCGTTCACTTTGGAAAAAGTAATTTAATCCGCGACTCACTGCAACGTATTCGCCGTTAGCAAAACTAAGACTAATAAACCAGCTGTTGTCAAGACCAGTTCCTGCTGTACTACCTGCATTAGCTAAACTGAAAGATCCCGAGCCTAGATTTTGACTTTCAACGATTTGCCAGCTCATTGATGGAATATCGTATCTAATGCCAAAAGTTTTATAACTTAAAATTTGTAAAATAATATTATTAATTAAAGTCTCAGACCAGTCATTTGCAAACACTGGGATAATTTCACTTACGATTGCGCCGGTCGGAACAACAATACTTAATGTAGCCTCAGATGTTAACCCTGGAGAATCGTAATTAATTATACTAGCCCACAACACTGTTCTCTGAAATTCTGTAGTAGGTGTTCCTGATTGTAACTGATTTTGTGCATCAAAATATTTTCCAGATGGCGCAATAAATTTAACCAAACTTCCTTGTACAAGGAAATTATAACTAGGACTGTTAAATGTGCCTGTGCTACGGCTGCTGCTATTAGTTAATTGAGTCCAAGTCCCTACTACAGCAACAGTGCCACTGCCTGTTCCAACATCAGTTGCAGTAAAGATTGTGCCTTCTGTATTTGCACTTGCACCAAAATTTGTAAAGGTAGTGGACCCAACGGAAATAATTTTATAAACAGTTCCTGCTACCATGCTAGTAGCACTAATAGTGGGCCCAATTGGGCTATTTCTAGTAGCAGTATCATAATATAAATGACGAGTTGTGATACCAGAAATTAATGGTTTTATTGTGTTTCTAACAATTGCGTTAACTTCGATGCTACTTGTAAACTGAAAATTCTCAGTCTCTTGATAATCTTCTCTATAAATTATTCCGTCTTGTGCAAAAATGTTAGTACTTGAATATTTGCCAGTGGCGTCAATAACATCCAAGTATCTACTAATACCAGAACTAGTTCTGTTAACTGCCTTTAACTTAAGAATATTGTTAAAGGACGTGTATGGAAGGACGTTATAATCCTCGCCAGTTACCATACGATTTTGAGTGTAATATTGCTGCGGCGCTTTGGTTCTAATATCATCAAGACTTTCTCTTGATATCGCATTTGTTACGGTATATTGTAGACTTGCTCGTACAGTTAGAGTTTCGGCTCTTCCGGTCCTGCCAATATAAGGAATGTTGACAGTGATACCAGACATTTCGTCTGGCGTGATCTTGTAAGTTAAGTTATTACTTACTCGATAGTAAATTCTATAGTTGCCAACCGGGATGTTAGTAAACGATCCGTCGCCGAATACTAAATCAATTTGGTCGTTGGCTCTTGTTGCTACGCTGTACAAATTGCGCTGATCGGTGTTATTGTAAATTACGTTAATCCCATTAACTGCTGGCACTTGAGTCCAAAGCTCACTTAAATTCCCTGATGGTGTTAACGAGTATAGCCAAACGTCCGAATTGTTAATGTTGTCAAAATTAATATTAACTACACGATTAGGTAGACTTTCTGTGATTGTAAAATCTAAGCTTCTTAGTTCGCCTTGTTTAAAATAGAAAAAATATCCAGTATTGTTACTTGCATTGCCTTGGTTATCATTTCTATATACAAAATTAAAAGCACCAATTGGGCTAGGAATAGATTCGTAAATGTAATTTTGACTGTTGCTAGTTGCACTTACTATTTCAAAAGGGTAAGTTACACCAGCAATAGAGGAGCTAAACGGATATGTAGGAGTAATACCTTTAATTGTATCTACAGTATACTCGTCTGTCTTAACACCACTTAAATTTTTTGTTGCGCCAGGTTTCCCAATTGCTTGAGTAGCTACCAACGAAGCATTTAAAATTGTAGTAAATTGTTCTAGCCAGTTTTCGTTGGTATTATCGTTCCACCCAATTACAATATTATTTAAATTTGTACCTGTGCTGTCAAATATTGTTTCAGTTGTGCTTACGCTATCAAATTTTAAAAAACCAGTTGCAGGTATGCTACGCTTTGGATTATAGCTAACTAATCTTGCTAGTTTTAAGATGCTGTCTCTTCGCTCGGCGGTGTCGATGAAGTTTTCACGAGCATTTAAATCTGCTCTAAATGCCAAACTTTGACCTAAAAATGCAATTAAATCAATTAAGGCAATATATTCAGAACTATCAGTATAATCGTTGAAATCTTCCGGGTAGTAGGTGCGCAAATATTCGATCATCGACTTTCGTAAAGTTTCGTAATCAAAACTTTGAAAATCGGCTTCTCTGAATGTTTGGTAAATCTTAGTCCAATCCTGTTGAACTAATAAACTAGTTTGTCTTGTAGTAATAGCCATATCAATACCTGTGTTCTAGTATTTATTGCAGTTATAATCTGGTGCTTTTATGCTGCTACTACTGTATTAAGTTCTCTATTGAATTGTAGACTTATAACGTTGCTGTAGTTGTCTGGCAGAACGGTTACTTCGAGCTGCACTTGCAATCCCATGTCAAGTTGGTCAACTAGTACATTATCTACTCTTATACGAGGGTCGTAACTAACAATTCGTTGAATATCGTCCACTACAAGAGCTTTTACGTCAGCAGTCAGCGGCTCGAACATAATATTCCAGATAATGCTGCCAAAATCAGGATTCATCAATTTTTCGCCTTTTCTAATGGCGAAATGATTTAGTAAATCTCGTTTAATTAATTCCAAATCTGTTAAACGAAATTTTTTATTTTGATCAATGGTACTAAAACCTTTATATCTTACTATGGACATAATTATATTTATTCAGGAACATCTGCTCCTAAATTACGTATTGCGTACTTTCCTGCATTAAAATAAATGTGCCCAGGGCGCCCTTGACTATCAACTGTTTGACCTGTTTCCCGCCAAACATTAGCTCGACTAGCTATTGAATAATTCTCTATGTTTAGCGTACCGTTGGTATTATAAATGTTTTGCTTTAGTGCAGGGTTGCCTAAATCTTGATATTGATACGCTAGAGCCAACATACCAGCTACGATTTCTTTGCTATCACCGTCTCGTATTGCGCCTTGTTTGATTAATTCTTGATACTGAGTTTGTAAAAAAGAACCTACAATGTTATCCTGCACTTCTGTAGCAACTAAAAATATATCGTTTGAGTCTACTCCGTCTTTTTCTGCCCAAGAGCCATCGCTGTTCTTGTACCCAAACTTAGTTAACAAGTAATCCGAGGCTTGATACTTTCCTAATGTCAATGGTGCTACGTTAAATGAAATATCGCCGCTGGCAGTATGGTTACTGCCTAGCATTATTTGATTATTAGACAAATATGCTGTGCCTGTTCCTGTGCCCGTTGAATCGGCTACAAACACATTACCAATGGTTACGTTTGCTACGTTCCCTTCTAATCCGCACAAGGTAAAATCTGTGGTGCCTAAACTAGTGATAGTATAAGTGAATCCAGGAACAAAATTACCTGCCACAATATTTCCACCAACAGATTTTTTTATAACCATAGTATTACTACCAAAAGATCCCGTACTTGGTAATTGTATGTTAGCTACCATGCCTAGCTGGATGTCACTGTGATCAGAATTAGTTATAGTAACAGTAGCCACGTTAGCAAAGTACGTATTTGCATGTGATACTACTGTATTTGCATTGATGTTAGCTTTAAACGTACCAAGTGTTGGGGCGCCAATACTAATAGTATTAGAAATCATATTGCTTTCTAAATTACTAAGCTGAATCAACAAGCATCTAGTTTCAAACTTTGTTAAAGTTTCAATACTCTCTTTAACTTTATCTAATGTAAATCCGCGCGGCGCCGCCGAACTCTCTAGCGTTTGTCTGCTGGCCGGGTTAATTACTACGTTGTTTGCTGCGTTATTAATTCCGCGATTTGACATTATTTCTTCCCTGGAGTTTGTGGCATTGACTTCACAACTTTACCATTGTTCTTTTTTAGTTTTCCTGTTTGTCTAGCCCAAGGTTCATGTGTAGGTGCAAATGGTGCTAAACTTTCAAACGGTGTTGTTGACACTTTCCAAATTTTTGTATTCTTATCGTAAGACACATTTGCCTGCTGATAAAATTCTAACGGCACATTAGTAAGAGGTGCTGCCGGAGTTGATGTGTTTAAAAATATTTTTCTTCCTTTTAAAATCAAGTCAGCCGATGTATTCCATCCCCCGGTTACCGACTGCATCAATAAACTGGTACCACTTTTTATACCAACATTACCAGCATTTATTGAAGCATTTTTTGTTGCTGTTAACTGGTAACTTTCCGTTTGATTTAAAAAGTATTTTTCAGCAAACATTCGAATAGTATTGCCGCTATGGAAATTGATATTTTTATCAGCATGAAAATTAATGTCTTGCTGTGCTCTAATGCTTACATTGCTTCCACTAAAAATATTAACACTACCGTCCGGCGTTAACTCAATCCAGGTCGTGCCTTTACTATTGCTAATATACATCAAATCCTCAGTGTCGTGCATTAGAATTTGATGTCCGCCGCTACTACGTAATCTTAGTAATCTACTTTGTCCGTAAAGATCACCGTCGTCCATTACTAACGAATGGCCACCTTTTCTATTAGGAAAAGTCTGTACTGCTGCTATTTTTAAACTTTGATCTTTTAATAATTCCTCAAGATTAGGAAAATCGGTTGTATCCGGTGAAGTCCTGCCCGGGCTACTTAGACCTACTACATAACTAGGAGTTTCTCTTTGGCTACTACTAGTAATTGTTCCCCTAACAGGATCTTTATCTAATCCTTGTTCGATAACAAT